>JGI20153J14295_10003335_pt1 | contig 10781 bp, 9 predicted proteins | sample COG_03_FD_14295 | JGI IMG/M metagenome (IMG submission 14295) | reverse complement strand
GCTACTGATGATTTTGTCCATTTGGCGATCGTCCATGACTCAACACCATTCCAAGCCTCAATAAACCTTGACCTTTGATTGATCATTAAATATTTATTTGGCTTTTTAAAATAAAAAGTAGCCGGATAAGACCCGTGTAGACTCAGCCAATTTCCTTTTGCCGATAGGCTCTTAATCCCCTCCCAAAGCTCTTGTTGATGGGCCTCATAATGCCGATCCAAAATATCGCTCAATGAATCTTGTGCCCGCGTATGGGTAAGGCCTAGCAAAAGAACCAGTGACATGATGAATCGTTGCTTCATTAACGTAAAAATAAAACTTAGACCTATCACAAAGAAATAAATGTTTGCGGAGGTACGGTCGTTAATACAGCCACCTCCGTGAGATTTCTTGATCCTCGCCCTTGTGCAAGCAAAATTTGTCCAAACTGCTCATAGTCATCCCATGGTGATACGAATTGGGGTAAAGAATCTGTAAAATGAGTGAAGTAAGACCACTGTTTAATCAGATCTTGATCTTTAGAAACCCATACCCAATAAGCATTATCTGGGCTAACCCCTACATTTTCAAAGGTCAATTTAAGTACGTCGCTTAGCTCCCCGGATTGAGTCGTATCCTCCTTTACATACGTAAGTGTCACGCCGGTATCCTTGAGTTTAAAGGGCATCACCAGCCAATAAGAATCATTAATCCATATCCTTTCGCCCTTCGCTAAATAAAAAGACACGCTGTCTGGATCCGTAAGTTCGATTCCTTGCTGAAAAACCTTCCCTGTTAATTGATTCAGATCTAACAAAATAACTTGATCCCCTTGTTCAATTTCTATACGAACCCTTGCTGATTCTTTGTCCCATAACAAAGTCCGTCTACCAAAAAATTTCCATTTTATATATCGCGTCTTGTTCCAAGCCTCTCGACCTCCCATCGCTGACATGATTCTGTCTGCCAAGACAATGGCCAAAGGATCCGATCCCTCCAAATCAAAACCCGGCAATGGGTAATTTAAATCCCCCAACTCCAAATCCTCGGCAATGGCTCCCTTCTTTTGGCTACACTGTGCTAAAAAAAGAAGGAAAATCATCCAAAAAATGGATTTAATGAATTTCATATTAATCTACTATTTATAAGGCTTTCATTAATTTTTGCTTGACTTAAACTTGTCAAACCTGGATTCTTGAACCACATTGGGATACTGATTATTTCCCGTATCTGCATCGGCGGTTTCTTTATTGGGATCAATAACTATTCCTACGACCTCTTTGGGTTTTACAAAGACTTTGGTGACTTCCTTTTCGTTTTTTCGCCAAATTTCAGCGGGTAATTTTTCCCGTTCCGTACTTCCATCGGCATAACTCCATTCGATAATAACCGGCATGACCAAGCCCCCTTTGTTTGCCAACTTAACTTCATAAAAGTTTTGGTCCGCAAACCCTTCCTTTATCTCTATTTCATTGAACTTATTTTTGAATTCTCGATATTCCTTGGCTTCAGTATTTTTAAATACAAAGGTATTTACTTCTTCTGTAAACCTTTTTTGTTCGGTATTCAACTTTTTGTCTTCTCCCGAGATCTGGCGTTTTTCCAACCCCTCCTCCTCGGTCTGCATGCGGTAATGCTTCACTTCTTCCACACCAATATCTACATAATCAGTAGTGTAAAACCAGCCCCTCCAAAACCAGTCCAAATCTATCGCAGAAGCATCTTCCATCGTTCTGAAAAAATCTGCAGGGGCAGGACTTTTAAAGGCCCATCTTTCTGCATATTTCTTAAAGGCATAATCAAACAGCTCGGGTCCCATAACCGTTTCTCTTAAGATAGACAACGCGGTTGCTGGTTTTGCATAAGCATTGTTTCCAAATTGAAGAATTTGTTCAGAGTTGGTCATGATGGGTCTCAACAACCCCTGCTCGCCGCTCATATAAGGAATGATCTGCTCAGGGGCACCCCGGCCCACAGGAAAATTGGCATCATATTCTTTTGTTGCAATGGACTGAACAAAACTATCCAATCCCTCGTCCATCCAAGTCCATTGCCGCTCGTCTGAATTAATAATCATAGGGAAAAAATTATGTCCCACCTCATGAATGATGACCGAAATCATCCTCCACTTGGTTTCATCTGTATAGGTTCCGTCGGCTTCTGGTCGTCCAAAATTGAAACAAATCATAGGGTATTCCATACCCACGCTGGCCGCATGCACTGAAATCGCCACAGGGTAAGGGTAGTCAATGGTGTGCCGAGAATAGGTGATCAGTGTTTGACGTACCGCTCGGGTCGAATGGGATTCCCAAAGGGGATTCCCTTCCTTGGGATAATAAGACATCGCCAATGATTTTTTACCATTCAAATCTACTGCCATGGCATCCCAAATATATTTTCTAGATGCCGCAAAAGCAAAATCCCTTACGCTGTCCGCTTTAAACGTCCAAGTCGCCTTCCCTCGTTTTTTATGGGCCTCCTTTTGAATCGCTTCCTCCTGCGTCACAATAATCACAGGATCTTCAAAAGACTGCTTCGCCTTCTCAAATCGCAGTTGCTCTTTTGACGTCAAGACGTCTTTAGGATTTTGTAATGTCCCTGTGGCGCCCACTATAAAATCCTCCGGAACAGTCATGGCGACTTCAAAATTTCCAAAACTCAAAGCAAACTCTCCTCGCCCAAGAAACTGTTTGTTTTGCCAACCCTCCACGTCATCATAAACGGCCATTCTAGGATAAAACTGAGCAATCGTATAAGAATAATTATCATCTTTCGGAAAATATTCGTAGCCCGAACGCCCTCCTAAACTCATACGGTCATTAATTTTATAATGCCAATCAACCTGAAAGGTCATCTGCGCTCCCGGTAACAAGGGCTGCTCCAAATTGATCCGCATCATGGTTTTATTTATGAAATAAGCGAGGGGTTGACCGGCTTCATCTAAAACTTTNTCTATCCGAAATCCCCCATCAAAATTATTTTGAATAGTGAATAACTCTTTTGCGCTTACGGAATCCTTCATGAAATACTCCGTCACTAAAGGAGTTTCGGAATCCTGAGCACGAAAATTTTGATCTAGCTGTAGCCATAAATAATCCAATGGATCGGGTGACTGATTAAAATAAGTGATGGCCTCTGTGCCCTCTATTTGCTGTTTTACATCGTCCAGTGTCAATTCGATTTTATAATCGGCGCGTTGCTGCCAATAATCCTTTCCTGGAGCTCCTGACGCCGTTCTATATGTGTTTGGCGTAGGCAAGGAAGTTCCTAATTGCTCAAATTTTTGGCCCCATTGTGTGGGCGTCTGGCCCCATACTCCCAGGATGGCCATCATTAAAATACTTAAAAAAAATGCGCGTTTTCTCATCTTATTTTCTATTTAAACATATAATCAGTCCCCAAAATTAGGGTTGCAGAAACACCAAGAATAATGGAAGAAATAATCATCTTCCAATCCCGACGGTCAACCCCAAAAAAATCAACAAAAACAGTACTTAAGGTTAAAAAAAGGGTCATAATGACCATCTGTCCGATCTCAAGACCAATATTGAATGCAAATAATGGCTTTAAAATGTTTTGCTCGGCACCCAGTAAAACTTTTAAATAACTAGAAAACCCCAAGCCATGAATGGTGCCAAAGAATCCTGCAAAAAAATAATTAATATAGCCTTTTCGTTGGGTGGCCTCAAATCGTCGTCGGTCTCTAGTAAATAAATTAGCCAAGGCCGTAATGAAAATGGTCAGGGGAATTAAGAATTCTATCAACTCCAAATCATATTTGATCAACTCTAGCGTCGCCAAAGCCAAGGTGATGCTGTGACCGATGGTAAAAGCCGTAACCAAAACCAAAACTTTTCGCCAATCATTGAGCAAATAAATCGCTGCAATAGCCATCACAAATAACATATGATCGTATCCTGCAAAATCTAATATGTGGAAGACCCCTAAATCAAGATATAATCTAAATTCTGACATTATATTTACGTTAAAATTCTTTGTCTGCCCATGTTCCTTTGGATTGTTCTTACGAAACTATACCTTTTTCATCCGTTTCATGTTAGCATTTGTGATGTAACCTATGATTCTGATGATAAACACCTTAAAATCAGTGTTCGCCTGTTTGCGGATGACTTGGAAATGGGGCTTTCTGACTATGCCGAAGAGCCCGATCTAGACCTTCTGGAATTAGATTCTGCCAAGCTCAATGCATTGTTACAACGATATCTTTTAGAAAACCTGCGTTTCACAACCAACAAAGAAGTACTCCCCCTTGATTATTTGGGGAGCCAAAAAGAAGATAATGGCATCTGGTGTTTTCTGGAATACGAAAACTTAAGCCCCTTTGATGAAATCGCTGTTTTCAACAGTTTGTTGGTCAATGCCTTCAAGGATCAAGAAAACTTGGTTCATTTCCGAAAAAACAAAACCGTCAAAAGCCTCAGGTTAAATCAAAGAAATAAAGCAGACACAGTCAATTGGTATCCATAAATGGAAAAGTTCCACTCTCATGCCAATGGTCTGATTGGTATTTAAGCAGGGTAATGCCACTTATAGAAAAAATCCTTTCATATTTTTGATCTTTAAAAGTTTCCCAAGCCTCATAAAAGTTCGCTTTTCTCAAATCCCTAAAAGCAATGGTTACGTGGGGTTGAAATCCTAAATTTTTATAATCTCCATTATAAATATTCCTTTTTCTCATTTCTAATAATACCTTGCTCCTTAACTCCCTGAGGTCTTTATTTTCAGCGACGTCTATAAAAATCACACGCGGTTCAAAAACACCAAAGTCTTGAAGGGCTACCTCAAAGGGCCTTAGGCCTGCAGTCATTTGGACCAAGGCTTGTTCAAGTTCCCCTCTTTTTGAACTTTCCCATCTAAACGGCATGTGAAGCGTAATGTGAGCCGGTGACTTAAAGGCATGACAAGCGTGATGTTGTTCTGCCATGATTTTTTTAAAATTGTGTACCTCTTCCCGAATATCCTGAGGTAATACCACTGCAATAAAATAACGCTCTTTCACAATTGATTCTGAATATATTTACTTCTCATATTGGTTAAGGAAACCTTTTATTAATTAAAATAAAAAGATTATGAAAAATATTTGGGTCGCGGTACTGTTGATGGGAACACTTCTAAACGTCAGTGCACAAAGAAAAAAAGGGAATAAAGGAACCGTCACCCCTACTTCAAAAGAAGTTTCTATTTCCGCTTTTACCGAAAACCTGCGCCGTACGGAAGGTTACTTCCCTTCTTTCTATGATGCTTCTAAAGACAAGCTATATATTTCCGTAGACCTGAATGCCCCAGAATTTTTATATGTCAATACCTTATCTGCAGGGGTTGGTTCCAATGACCTCGGTCTGGATAGGGGAAAGCTTGGCGGAAGAAAAGTCGTTCAATTTAAAAAATATGGACAAAAATTAATGTTGGTCCAGCCCAATCAAGACTACCGTGCCATCAGTGTCAATCCTGACGAAGTAAACTCGGTTAAAGAAGCTTTTGCCTCATCCATTTTATGGGGATTTCCCATCATAGCACACACGGGAACACTTTATCTCATTGAATTAAATGATTTTCTGTTACAAGATAGTCAAGGAATTGCCCAGAGACTGTCCAGAGCCAAACAGGGACAGTTCAAAATCGATAAATCGCGTTCTGCTTTATATTTACCTAATCTGCTCAATTTCCCCAAAAATTCTGAATATGAAGTCATTCAGACCTATACTGGACAGGCTACGGGCAATTGGGTGCGATCGGTCGTCCCTTCTCCCGATGCCATCACCGTACAAACACATCATTCTTTTATTGAGCTGCCAGATGACAATTATCAACCAAGAATTTATGATCCCCGCAGTGGTTTTTACGCAACCTCCTATCAAGACTATGCAACCCCTGTGGCTTCCGCTCTGGTAAAGCGCTTTGTTAACAGACATCGACTACAGAAAAAAAATCCTGAATTGGCCAAATCTGAAGCCATAAAACCCATCATATACTATCTGGATCGAGGTGCCCCTGAACCCGTTCGATCTGCCTTAATGGACGGAGCCAAATGGTGGAATCAGGCCTTTGAGGCCGCTGGGTTCATCAATGCTTTTCAAATTAAATTGCTCCCTGAGGGTGCCCATCCTTGGGATATTCGATACAACATGATACAATGGGTGCATCGATCTACCCGTGGATGGTCCTACGGATCCTCTATCGTTGACCCCAGAACCGGAGAAATCATTAAAGGACAAGTAAGCTTAGGTTCCTTGCGAGTTAGACAAGACTTTTTAATTGCCCAGGGGCTCTTAAATGAATATGATGAAGGAGTAGGTCCCCACATGACCCTTGCCGTAGCACGCCTTCGGCAATTGGCAGCACACGAAGTGGGACATACCCTCGGCTTGGTACATAATTATGCCGCCAGTAGTGATGATCGCGCCTCTGTGATGGACTATCCACATCCTTTGGTCAAATTGGATAGCGCCGGGGAAATCGATTTATCTGACGCCTATGATGTCAATATTGGCGAATGGGATATCGCCGCCATTAAATATGGATACACCCAATATGATGAGGGCATAGATGCCCACGCCGCACTCAACACCTTGCTTGAAGAAACGCATAAGAAGGGCCTTCGCTTTATATCAGACCGAGACGCTAGAGCAGCCGATGGTGCACATCCTATTGCACATCTATGGGATGAAGGTGCTGGGGCCGCCAACGAATTGAGTCGCATGATGATGGTTAGAGAAAAAGTCCTCGGTAATTTATCTGAAAAGAGTCTTCCCATGGGCTCCCCGTACTCTTCATTGGAAGAGGTCTTGGTTCCGATGTATCTTTTTCACCGGTATCAAATAGAAGCCGCCTCTAAGGTTGTCGGGGGCTTAGATTACAACTATTCCATAAAAGGAGATCTTCAACTAAAAACGGCCATGATCGCTCCCGACGCACAGTGGGAAGCCCTCGAGGCCCTCATTCAAACCGTGCAGCCAAAGTCTTTAATGCTTTCTAAAACATTATTGGCCAAAATTCCCCCCAAAGCACAAGGATATGATAGAAGTAGGGAATCTTTTGGAAGTAAAATGGGGCCTGTTTTCGATTATTATACCGCTGTTGAAACGGCAAGTGAGATGTCGTTGTCTTTTTTACTCCATCCGCACCGGGCCAATCGCTTGGTCATGTATCACGACCTAGATGCCCAGCAGCCTGGACTGGCTCCAGTCATCCGCCGACTCCTTGAAAGTACGTGGTACACCCCGCATTCCAATCCTGAAGAGCGCGCCATTCAACGCATTGTTGAGCGAAAAATTCTAGATAAATTAATGTTACTTAACGTGCACGAAGGATCACAAACCGATGTTAAATCCATCAGTTATGCGCTGATTCTTGAACTCTTGGACTACTGCAACGGCAGAAAAACTGAGGTTTTCGAGGATGCCGCGCATTATAAAAGCATGGCTGCCCTCATTGCCCTTTGGCTAGAAGATCCTGAAGAGGTTAAGGAAACCGAGACACTTAAAGCGCCTGATGGCTCTCCCATTGGTCATGATGCTGGGTTTTTAGAGTATTGTAGTTTTGGTAATTAAAAATTCTTAAAGGGGTGTCGCTCATCCTTTCATCTTTTTTTCTTTTAACTGGCCTTTGTCAAGGATCCGCAAGGCCAAGGGTGAATTTACGATCACGCAGTAGCCCCCTTTAGGGATAAACGCAGATCCTGAAGCTCCGAAGAGAGGATCCCTCTCTTGCTCATTCATAATAGCGCTCGATTCTTTGGCCAGAACGCATAAATACCCTCTTTCTCCCGATTAGGTAAAGATAAAACTAGAAGGCCCTTGAATAAGGTTGCCGAAAAAACTGCGCTCCCTTAACACGATTGTTATCTGGACTGATGTAAGAAATACTTGGCCTGAATATTAAGTGATAAATTATATTCATTATTATCCAAAATATAATATCGATTCATATAAAAACTGTTAATCATTTTAGCGCCTATGGCTCCTTTTTGGAAGCGTCTTTGATATTTAAGCCCTAAGCTGAACTCATTTTGATGTCGATTATAGAGCTCTTTTTGGCCACTACCATGATCCATTTCTAAGAAATAATCATCATCAAACCTAATGGCTTGAAAATCGATTCCTAAAAGACTTTTTTGATCGTAGAGGCTTAACCCTAGAAATTGACTCATTGAACCCCCACCAATCCCCGCTCCCAATACTTGCCCTTGATGGGTGTAGCCTTGATCTACGATTATGTGTTGATAATATGGTGGATTGGCGCGGTACGACCAGCTTTGGTTTCTGACCAAATTACTGTGCTCCATCATAAAGTACAAAACCTTTTCTTTAGGAAGATCAAACGCTTTTTCAAGGCCTAGGGTATAGGCTCGGCTGTGCTCTGGTTCAGTAATGATTCGAATAAAATCCCCACTAAAGTCATTCTTTGCCCATTCAAAATAGATCCTCAAATCAGCCTCCTCAAACTTCCAATCTACAAACAATGAAGCCATTTGATCAAAGGAATCTTTAGTCAAAACCGAATCAATCATGATTCCTTGATCAAAAACCCAAAACAACGCAGCTAAGTCGGGTGGCGTAAAATACTTACTTTGCTTGTACAATACTTTATTAAAGCCCAATACTAAATTTGGCAAAAAAGGAGGGCTATAACCTACCGTCATTCCTGTAAAAAATAGCTTATTATTCTCCGGAAAATTATCAAAATAGTTAGATTCGGACAGTTGACCAAAAATGATCTTGGTTTCAAAAGCCCCCAAGTCTTTATTTTTAAAATGAAGCGGAAGCGGTTGGGCCGTCCCCAAATCTAAACTAGGAAAGCCCCCTGCGTTACGACTTAAAATGATTGGATTGATGTTCGCTGGTCCTAATTTTAAGTTTTGGGTTCCCAGACCCACGGTGAAAATACTGTCTTGATATCTAAGCTCCGACTGCCCTAAATGAAAATTCACAAACGCTTTATCCCCATACCGCTGAACCCAATCGGTTCGATAAGAAACGGAAGCCTTGTTCGCAAATTGATAAGAAAAAGGGCTCACGTCTTTTTTAATCTGGGGCGCAAGCTCAAAGGAAGCATTTTGAGAATAAAAAATGTTGGGTAAAAAAGTCAATGAAAACCTGTTTTTTTTCAACCGCAACCCCACGTTGACTTCCTGAGTGAGGCCTCGCCCCCGCCAAGAGGGGCCGTCGTTGTAACCTCGTGGATAAGCTGTATTAATATGTGTTTTGAATCCTAAGTCTAAAAGGGTCAGACCCTCAGTTACGTTTATTTTAGATTGGAATCGATCCCATAAAGACCACTCCAAAGAATCAAAAAATGGATCAATCGTCAGCCCATAACCCAAATGATTAACCTGCTGATTTTTAAGAGCTAATAATTGAAAATATTCGTTCTCCAAGTCCCCAGGTACATCAACCTGAGCCTTGATTAAATCAATACTAACTAACAAAAATATTGAAACAAAGAAAAGCTTTTGCATGAGTCTCAGATTCACCTGCCAAAATATTATCTATATATTCTCCTGTTCTATAAAGGCCTTATTATCATTATATGGTTGTTAAGGAGATTCTTTCAGTCCGTAAATTTAACATTTTAAATAGGAGTGGAAATAAAAACTTTAGTAGAAACTCCCCTTTTCATACCATTCCATGATTAATTTTACTTTTTAGTGAATCCTTTGTAGACGCTCTAGCTCTTAAATTTTACAACATATGGTTACTGTTTTGCTGATGAACTATAAACGTCGAGAGAATCTTAATAAAATCATCCTGGCTTTAAAATCTCAAACCATTCCCTGTGAAATCTTTGTTTGGAATAATGCTCCAGAACCTTTTGTTCACGCTGATGTTGATTGGGTTTTAAATTCCTCGGATAATGTTCGCTGTTGGCCAAGATGGCTCATGGGTACCTTTGCTAAAAACGATTACATCATGTCACACGATGATGATCTACTCATTACCCAGCATGATGCTTTAGAATGCCTAATCAAAGAATACAAGCAATTTGGCAAAGAAGGCATGGCCTTGGGTCCTTTTGGAGTTATCCTGGGTAAAGACAACTTATACTTTCCAAAAACGCTGCTCGATAAGGGGCTGCAAAAATTGGGTGCTAGTGGCATTCCGCAACATCTTAGCCATCCTCTAAAAAGCACAAAAGTAGATCTAATTAAAGGTAGAATGGTTTTTTTCAAAAAATCAGATCTACATAAAATTCCCCTGTTTCCTATGGGTCCAAATGATTTAGCTGCAGGTGATGACATCGTCATTAGTGCACATTTGGCCCATGGGGCTTTAGGTCATCATCTTGTCACCAATAGGCTGAATGGAAAAATCCAAGATATTGAAGATAAGGGGAGCAGTACTGGATTATGGAAAAGCCATCCTAATTGGAAAGAATTGCGCAATGAAACTGCACAATATCATTTTAAAGAAAAACATTAAAGAATTGATCCTCCTTAATTGGTTGCACTATAATAATTTCAGGAGCCCACTCCGATGACTCCTTAATTTAGCGGTGGCCCATTCAATGATTGTTGCCGTCGCCTTTTGTAAAACTAACTTCTTCATGTTTTCTCTCCGGTTTTCATCATCCGTTTGCGTGATATGAAAAGCAAATTTCCCGTGTCCAATGAAACGATAAAACCAATGATATTTGGCACAATACCTCCTTGAGATAAGTTGTTGATTATTATAAAATTTAGGCATCACGTAGTTCCAATATACACCTTGATTCCGTGGATGTTTATCCGCCAAATGACGCCCCTCGCCCCTAGACGCCTTCATCCACTCATCCACAATTTTCCT
>JGI20153J14295_10003328_pt1 | contig 10793 bp, 9 predicted proteins | sample COG_03_FD_14295 | JGI IMG/M metagenome (IMG submission 14295) | reverse complement strand
GTTCCCAAATCCTTGCTGGGTGTTTTCTGGTTCAGCTGGAACCTCTGCTACAGGAGCTTCCTGTGGAACTTCTGCCATTATTGGTGCAGCAGTTGCATCAGGTGCAGCTGTAGTGGCTGCCTCTCCAAATTGATTACCTTCATTCTTACTCTCTCCTGCTAGCCAGATAATAAGAACGATAATCCCCACTAAAGGAATCAGTGCAATCAGTTGCCACCATCCACTCTTATTCACGTCATGCAGTCGCCTTGCAGTAATTGCCCAACTTGGCACCATCATTGCCAGTCCAAAAAGTGTATACACCATAGGAACACGCAACATTGTTGTAACAATAGAAACTGCAATAGCAATACCAATGTATACGAGAATAAACATCCAAAACTCCTGTCGTCCTACTCTTCCTGTAAAGTCTGCGTAATGATCTTTAACGGGATCTATAAACCAATGCATAAATATAATATGTACGTTAAATACTAATGGGTTCATAGTAGCATGCATATGATACAAAAATGAAAGAATCCTGAACGCAAAGCGTATACTAAGATAATGAAAAAAATAGTCATTATAATAGCTGCACTAAGCGTTACGGCTTTCGCATGGTGGACCATCTCCCCTCTTTTTATTAACAAAACTGTTGAAGACACCTTGCCTGAAGATGTGCGGGCGTTACTAGAGAATGATTCAGTATCACCTCAGAAGGAAGAAGGTAATCCTTTAGAGACATCTAAAGGATTATTAAGTGAAGACACGTCTATACCTTCCAGGCAGCCAGTGGTCGCACCTGAATCTGAAGTACCATTACAACCCACTGTCCTGGGCCCATTTACTATTGAAGACACACCAGGACATAGCGCTTCTGGCGCAGTCCGTGTCATTAACACTCCAGATGAAGGAGCTATCGTACGATATGAAAATTACAAAGGAACAAACGGACCTGATCTCTATGTGTACTTAGCAAAAGATCTCGACGCAACAGAGTTCGTTAGCCTCGGTCGAGCTAAGGGCAACGTTGGAAACATTAATTACGAAGTACCTAATGACATAGACCTTAGCGAATATAAATACGTCATGACCTGGTGCAAGGCGTTTGGAGTACTCTTTGATTACTCTGAAATTAAATGAGAAAAGGAACGTAGGTAAAATAGTCTGGGAGACTATTTTACGATTTCGAATTTATGTCCCAATTCATCCCTATCCTAGGATGAATTGTTGAGCCAATAACAAATAAAACACCATGGATTTCTCCATGGTGTTTTATTTATATTTTCTGAAGTATCTCTTCTATTTCTCCTCCAAGTTCTTCAAACGTTCCTTCATTTAAAATTATGTGATCAGCCATTTCTATAACTTTGGCTTTTTGCATACCACTTGGGTCTGGGTCGTTCATCTCAAGCTCTTCTTGCTTAGTGAACTCCTCTAACGATACATGATCCGAAGATGAACCTCGTGACGTAATTCGGCCGTAGCGAATCGACTGCTCAGCATCTACCGCAAGCAAGATTCCTCCATTGGCTTTTAGTGCGTCTGCTTCAGCAGCGGCACGGATTGATTCAATCACTATGTTCTCTACCCCCTTCTCTTCTTTCATCTTTAGATAATATGTAACAAGAAAATCATTTCCATATGTTGCTCTCATATCGTTAGCAACCAAGCGCATATTTGCTCGATTACTTTCCATACCTCGCTTTACAAACTCCTCCTCCCAGATAGCACGTGCGGAACAGTGCACAAAACCTTTTTCTCGCACAAGATAATCAACTGCAGCTCCTTTTCCTGCTCCATCAGTTCCCGTTATACCGATTATCATACTATTTTGAAACCACCTCTTTATCCACCTTTCGTTCTGCAATAAAAACTAACAATGGGTTAGCAATACAAATAGACGAATACGTCCCTGCAAGTACCCCTACAATCAAAACAAGTGAAAAAGTCTGGGTTACCTCCCCTCCAACGAAGTAGAGCGCTGTAAGTGCCACAAGTGTTGTCACAGAGGTATTAATTGAACGCATGAGTGTCTGAGACACTGACATGCCTACAATCTCAGCAAATGGTTTCTGAAGGATGTAGGTGATTTCCTCACGCTCCACACCATCAGTACTAACCACTTTCGTTTTCTTTTCTTGTCGATGCTTTATTAAGTTTTCACGAACTCGGTCAAACACTACAATAGTGTCGTTCACAGAATAACCAAGTACTGCCAATAGAGCCATAATGAAGAGCACATCTGCCTCAACTCCCATAAAGTATCCCATGAGTGCCATAGCAGCAGTTGGAACAAGAACATCATGCAGTAACGCAAGAATGGTAATACCTCCATACACCCATGAACCTACTGGGTAGGACACACCTGCAAATACAAATGCCACGTACAAGATAATAATGAGACTCACGGCAACAATCGCCCATAATGCTTTATCCTTAAGCTCTTGCCCAATTACTGGTCCTATGGAAGTAAAGCGCGTAATAAGCGACTCTTCACCGGAAGCTAAGACTGCCGACTCCACAGACACACGTTCATCTTCAGTAAGGTCTCGTGTCCTGAGGATGTATCCATCTCGTCCAGTATCATCTATCGTTTCTCGTAATGAATACCCTCCAAGACCAAGCTGATCAAGTTCAGCAGACAATCCTTCTTTGGAAGGTCGTTCTGCATATGAAACCTCTGTAAGTGACCCCCCGGTGAAATCAATACCCAGATTCAAACCAAGTGTCCCAATAATAATTCCTGCTCCAAGCACTACCGCAACTGCAATACCCAAGAATATTTTTCTATGTGTGATAAATGGCATGATAATTATTTAGTGTTTACTCCTGAATTGTAAAGTTTTGAAAGTATTGTCTTTTTTGTGATATGCGACTCTGGAAGTGCAAGCAGTAATGTTCGTGTTACTAAGAGCGCAGAAATCATTGAGACCACTACTCCAAGTCCAAATACCAATGCAAATCCTTTCACAATTGAAGTACCAAACCAGAAGAGAATAACAGCTGAAAGCAAACTAGTAATGTTCCCATCTCGAATTGCACTCCACGCCCGTTTGAATCCTTCTCGTGCCGCTACATGACTATTTTTTCCTGCTCGATACTCTTCTTTCATTCGTTCAAAAACCAGTACGTTAGCATCTACCGCCATACCTAGGGACAAAACAAGTCCAGCTAAACCTGCAGCGGTAAGAGTAACTGGAATAACAGTAAACAGTGCAAGCATTATTGCAACATACCCGATAAGTGACACGCCAGCAACAAGTCCTGGGAGTCGGTACCACAGCATCATAAACAGAATTACCAAACCAAGACCAATAACTCCTGCTTTCATTCCTTTATTAAGTACTCCTTCACCAAGTGAAGCACCAACAGTCTGAGTACTTGCAAGTTCAATAGGTACCGGAAGTGCACCAAAGTTTAAGTTCTGCGCGAGTGCCCGTGCCTCGTCTGGAGTAAATCCTCCAGAAATAACTGCGCGTCCTCCAACAATTGCTTCATTAATTCGTGGTGAAGAAATCATTTCTCCATCAAGGAATATAGCAAGATTTTCACCAGTATGTTCCCGTGTAATTGTTTCAAACAGATCGCCTCCCTCTGCATTAAAGACAATAGACACAATTGGCTCATTTGAAAGTTGGCCACCACTGCCTCCTGCAAACTCAAGCGCTGCGCTTGCAAGGTATCGTCCAGTAAGACCTGTATCGATAAAGGGATCAAAATCCTCTTCGAGAACCGACTCCTCAACAGGAACGCCGTCCACCTCTACCGTCGCTTGCTGTGCAAGCGCTTCTTGATCAATCAAACGAAACTCGAGCAATGGAGTCTTCCCTATTTCTTCCACAGCGGTAGCAACGTCGGTCACACCAGGAAGCTCAACTACTAAACGTTCAATTGTATTCTCTGATACAAAGCTACTTCGTTCTACTTGTACAATCGGCTCTGATACCCCAAAAATGTTTACCCGTCGTTCAATCACATCACGCAAGACATTCATCAAATCAGCAACTTCTGCTGGTGCGATTTTTGACACGTCAGCCTCATACACAAGGTGTGAACCTCCTGCAAGATCAAGCCCTAATTTAAATGGATATTTTGAATTTTCCGTTATAGCATTGGTGTACACAAAGAATCCAACCAACACAATAATCGCTACTACTGCCACCGCATGAAACTTCTGGATAAAAGCTTTACTCCCTCCCTCTTCTTTTTTCTGTAAATTATTATTAGACATATTCTATGGCTACATTTATATCATTTCTGCGTCTTTCTTGCACTCTTTACTAGGCACTTGCTTCCACGACGTTACGTAGCAGGACTGCTATGGTTATAGGACCTATCCCCCCAGGAACTGGAGTGAATAATGAGGCTTTCTGCTGACAACTTGGGTGCGCATCTCCTTTAAGTTCCCCACCATCCTCAGAAGTTCCTGCGTCAAAAATAATGACGCCCTCTTTAATTAAATCAGGGGTGATTAATCCAGAAACACCAGCGCCTAAGATGAGAATATCCGCGGTAGCGATTGCACTTTCGTTATCTTCTGACTCGGCAGTTACAACTGTTACCTGTGCACCCTGGCTGCGCGCCCACAATGCTGCAGGTTCACCAACCAATCGTCCGTGTCCTACCACAACAACTTTTTGAGCAGCAAAAAGTACATCATGCCGCTGTGTAATTTCTGCAATTGCAGCTACCACTGGAGACATACAGGTTGCTGGAGTACCATCATAATGCATTCCATCAACATCGTATTTTTGTGGAATCGCATCAAGTACTGCCTGAGTATCTATATGTTCAGGTAATGGGAGCTGTACAATAATTCCATCAGTTTGCATACATGCGTGGTGCACAGACTGTACTACTTCCTGTGTAGTTAGTACTTCAGGAAGTTCAATAATACTAATGCCAATTCCTACTTCAGTTGCCTTTCGTTTTTTTAGTTTCAGATACTTCTGCGTTTCAAAATTTGGTGCACAGGTAAAAACTGTCAGGTGCGGCGAATGAGGTACATGCGTCACCTGGTTTGTAATTTCTCTATAGAGATCCTTCGCTATGGCTTTACCATCAACAATCATGGGGGCAGTATAGCAAAATAGACACGTAAAAACACCTACATCTCTCAAGCGAAATTCGTTTGAGAGATGTAGGTGCTTACTAAAACCTACTTTAATATTTTATTTTGACCTTTTGTTACCTTCTGGAACCCATCCTTCGTACCGTCCATCTGTATATTGGAATGCATCTGTACTGGTATATTTACAAGAATATACCTTCGCAAGCTTCTCTCCACTCATAACAACCGGGTAAGAATAAAAGCGCCACGAACCAGGACAAGTTGGGATACGCCCACGTGTTGTGTGCCAGAAAAAGAAGAACGCAAAGCGTGCCATCCAAGGAGTAATCGGTAATACCTTTTTCCCTACTGCTTTTGCCATATCATCCGCATAAACGGCTTCAGAAACTGGTGTGATATTAAAGACATCATAGTCCCAATCTAGATTATCAAACACAAACTGTGTAACGATATCAGTCACATCATCTTCATGGATAAACTGACGAACCCACCCCTTGGTTGCTGGCACGTACGAAGTAAGTGTCGTAATAATTTTATTAATGAAACCTCCTTTAAGATTTCCCTGTAGGGCAGACTGTAGGCCAAACCGGATACGCATATATCGTCCTCGTGGACCAGTAATCGCTGCTGGGCGCACAATAGAAACCTGTGGTAAACGTACCCCGTCAGATTTACGGGTATTGTACATCGCCTGTAGGTTTTCTTCTGTCACCTTTTTTTCATGTGCATAGATGTAGTCATCATCACGGAATCCTTCTTCTTCAGTAAACAGATGTTCAAACCGATTATCCTTCCGTGCTGAGTATGATGATGCAGTCGAGAAATATACAAACTTCTGTACTGTTGGTTCAGAAAGTGCAAATTCAAACACCTTGTCTGATCCATCAACATTCCATCGCCACTGCTCTTTTGGCTGTCCATACATTGCTCGAATCTGCCATGCAGTATGAATCACCGCATCAGGCTTATGTGCAGCAACAATCTCTTGCCACCCTTCATCTGCCATATTGTGTTGGATGTATGTAACTTTCGGGATTGAGGCGCACCATTCTCCTTGTGGCTCTTTATCAAGAGCTATAATCTTACCAACGTCCTCACGCTTAGAGAGTTGATCACACAACATCTCCCCTACGTATCCCACACCAACAATTAAAATAGTTTTATGTTCCATATAGCTTTATATAACGTTGGGTATTTTACCATAGTTACGAACTGCAAAAGAATGTCCCTGCAGAAATTCTACTTAGGCAATTTAATGGTGATACCAAATCGGGATAATAATGTTTTTAGTGTCCGTAGTGCAATTTCTATATCAAGTAACATCGAACGGTTTTTTACGTAAAATAAATCATACGATAATCGATCGCGTGATTCTTCAATTGATTGAGGACTAATATTATCCTCCATATAACGCTGGTGCGTTTGCGCCCAACCAGTTACTCCAGGTTTTACAAAATTACGAATGTTGTAATATGGTATCTCTTCAGCGAGCCGATTACCTAAACCAATAATATCGTTCCGTGGTCCAATAAGTGACATCTCCCCCTTTAGAATATTTATACACTGTGGCAACTCATCGATACTAGTTTTTCTCAGGAATGCCCCTACTTTAGTAATTACATTTTCTTTTTTCACGTCTTCCTGTAACCACGTCTGACTACCTGCATCGTTACTAGTCATAGTTCGTATCTTGTATACCTTCACTGGTTTGTTTTGTTTACCAATTCTATTTTGCGTGATAAATACAGAACCCTCTCCCTCAATGCGCATCGCCAGTATGATAAACGGCATTAGTAAACCAAGAAACAGCAACAACGCAGCACTTGCAACTACATCAAATACACGCTTGGCAGTTTCGTATACTAAACTTTTAGATTGTGATACATGTTTAATAAACCAGTCATACCGAAGTGCTGACAACGGTACACGATCAAACGTGTCTTCATACACTTTATAAAAATCAAGGAAGGTAAACTCGAACTTGAGAAAAGCTAAATCAAATATTGTTGGCATCACACGCTCCATATAGTCACCTGTTGGGTTTGCAACAATAATTGAAATGTCCTCTTTCTCAATAAGAGCCAGTAGTTTCTGTTCAAAGTTTTTTGTGCTTGCAGCAGTGGTGTTGTCAATAATTCGTACGAAGGAATAATTATATCGTTCATTATTATTAACCTCATCCACTAATTCAATAGCCTCATCCCCATCGGCAATCAAAATAGCTTTATGCCGATTTTTTGGTGAAAAGTAATTGAACAGCTTCAGTCGCCAGATGGCAATGAGAATTACGGATATAATAAAATAGATAACCAAGTTCACCTTTGGTGCAATTCCCAGAGGAAGAATGAAAAACAGTAACGCTCCGATGAGCATATTCACAAACTGTGTATTTAATATACGACTGAAAAGTAAGCTTTTTAGAAAAACAGTATGCTTATCATAAAGACCAGCTATATAGAAAATGAATAACCATATTCCCGTTAGCAAAATAAACGGTCCTACATGATCTGCAAGTAACTGACCACCTGGAAGTGCAAAGTAACGGATACTGAGCATGAGGTACAACGAAACAATAAAGCATGCAATGTCTCCTCCAATCAGTATCAATAATTCTCTTACTCGTTCACCCATATAATATATATTTGTGTGTTCATCCTACAGAAACCCACAAAATTGGCAAGTTTATTGCGTGTATCTTACTTAGTATATTGAATGTTATACTACTCATATTACCAATACTGCATGACTACGACTTCATTATGACACTACCTACTCGGAAAAAGATATTGTTCCTAATAACCAAGAGTAACTGGGGTGCAAACGAGAACTGCTTCTCGTTTGCACTGATCCTGAGTAAGACGAAGGAACAGCCGTTGTCGAACAGCGTGAGACAGGCTGTAGGAGGCCCAACCCAGTTACTCGGCATCGTATTTAATTTCCCCGCGTATGCATAACATCACCACTAAAAAGAAAGTGCTCTTCCTTATTACCAAGAGTAACTGGGGCGGCGCGCAGCGTTATGTTTTTGATCTTGCTACCAACCTCGACCCAGAACAATTTGAGGTTGTTGTGGCACTTGGTGGAAACGGAGAACTCGCTTCAAAATTAGAAGAGCATAACATCAAGGTAGTTAGACTTGCACATATGCAGAACTCCCTTTCTGCCTTTACACTCATAAAAATAATAAATGAATGTGCCCAACTACTTCGTAAGGAACATCCCGATGTACTACATGCCAATAGTTCGATTGCTGGCTTTGCGGGTACGCTTGCAGGGCGCTGTGTGCGAGTACAAAGAATTCTATTTACTGCTCATGGGTGGGCATTCAATGAAGATCGTTCTCAGTTACAAAAGAATTTTTTTAAAACATTCCACTGGTTGACTGTACTCTTAAGTCACTGCACTATCGCAGTATCGACAGCCACTAAATCGCAAATGAGTTGGCCCTGGGCGCAAGATAAAATGACCATAATTAACCCTGGGCGAACTATCAAAGATTTTAAATCCCGCTCAGAGGCTCGCGGAATTCTTGAAACAAAAATTATCGATAGTGAAGGTAATCTTTCTGACTACCATACCGATGTTTGGGTAGGAACTATCGCAGAGCTCCACCCAATTAAACAGCTCAACAGAGCCATCGACTCACTAGCTTCCCTGTCGCGTACTATGCCAAACATACGCTATATCATCATAGGAGACGGGCAATGCAAGAAACAGCTACAACAACAGGTTACTGATCTCGGTCTGGAACAACATGTTTATTTTACTAATTCTATACATGAAGCAGGGCGGTTTATTCCTGCCTTTGATGTATTTGTACTCCCTTCGCAGTCAGAAGCATTTGGGTACGTACTCTTAGAAGCAGGTATCGCAGGAGTTCCAGTAGTTGCAACAGATACTGGTGGTATTCCTGACATCATAACTCATAATGAAACTGGTCTATTAATTCCAGTTAATGACACTCCTGCATTGACCAATGCTCTTCAAACACTTCTGACTGACAAGGCACTTCGTAAAAAACTTGCTGATGAGAATAAGACTAATGCAGATACACGCACTGTAGAAAAAATGACCGAGGAAACAGTTGGGGTATATCTCAAATAATTACTCTTCCACAATTGCTAAATTCGTTGATTCGTACTGTCTCTTTGCATACCTACTCATTGCCATCACAATACCCACACCCAAAAACTCTGTTACCAAATGTGTTCCTCCATAACTCAAGAACGGTACTGTTGTCCCCGTCACTGGCAGAAGTCCTATGTTCATTCCAATGTGCACAAAGAAGTGACTTACAAAAAGTATCGCAACACCCGTAGCGAACAATCGCTCAAAGTTACTATCTGCTCGTATGGCATGAAGCAACAGGCGGCCAATGGCAACTCCAAATAATAAAAATAACACAACTACCCCCAACAGTCCCCACTCCTCAGCAAATGCTGCGAAGATGAAGTCAGTCTCATACTCAGGTAAGTATTGTAGTTTTGATTGTGTCCCATACCCAATCCCCTTCCCAATAAACTGTCCTGACCCTACTGCAACGGTAGATTGATATGCATTGTATCCAGCACCCTGAATATCAGAAAGTGGATCCAGAAATGTCCCAATACGTGCCTTCTGATAATCTTGAAACGCAAATTGCCACATCCCACCAAATGCCAACGCACCGAGTAAAAACACAACTGCTAAGTGCTTTAGTTTAATACCAGCAACAAGCACCATCCCGAACCAAACAAAGAAAAGAATAATTGCCGATCCAAAGTCGGGCTGAACAAATACCAGACCAAAAAACAACATCGCATACAATCCTGAAATAATGATATGCCTAAAATCTCCAATGAGTTCATGGCGTTTGGAGAAATACTTTGCAAGCACAACAATCAGCACGAGTTTTGCAGGGTCGGATGGCTGTAGGGAGAAAAAGCCTAAATCAAAACGACTTTGTGCACCAAGTGTTATCTCTCCTACAAATAACACTAGCACCAGAAGAAAGAGAAAAAATAGATAGATACCAAATGTCGCGTTTCCCACACGTAAAAATCGATAGTCAGGAATCATCGCAATCAACATAATCCCAACTGCTGCTGCAATCCAGATTAACTGTCGCTCAAAGAAGAAATTTTCTCCCTGGTATGAGTACATTGTAACCAGACCCATCCCAGAAAGAAGCAGGCATGAACCTACCAGCCATATATCGAATCCTTTAAAGAGTGTCAGTAACGTCCGCATAGAACCCTAGTATACTTGATATACAAGAAGACGTAAAAGAAGGATGGGAGGCAATGCCCCCCCATCCTTCTTTTACGTCATGCCATATTAATTTATAGACGAAAACCCTGCATCAGTCTTTGGAATTATCTCAATTATCGCTGCTCCATCTTCACAAATTTCGGCAGTAATCGACTTGTAGATACGATCAATATCAGCAACCGAGAGTGCTTTATATGCCTGCTTAGGGCTACTCGCCAACTGCGTAACAAACTCCATATTTACGTTTTCTCCTAANCCTATAGTAAAGACNTTAACCCCTTGCTGTCGCACTGCNGCAGCTGCTGCTAACGCATACTGTTCAGGCTCCTCATCTGGCGCTGTTGCTAAACCGTCAGTAAGTAACACCATCACTTTTCGCGCTTCAGTATTATGGCGCAATGAAGTAAGCTCCTCTCCCCCACGATAGAGTGCATCACCTGTATTTGTGCTTCCTGTTTCTTCTTCTGGATCAATAGTAAGGGCCGCAATA
>JGI20153J14295_10003327_pt1 | contig 10794 bp, 11 predicted proteins | sample COG_03_FD_14295 | JGI IMG/M metagenome (IMG submission 14295) | reverse complement strand
AATGAAGAAGAGGTCTTTTTAGGCAGATCAGTAGCTAGAACACAAAGTGTATCAGAAGCTGTTGCTCAAAAAATAGATAAAGAAATAAGAAAACTAGTTGATGAAGGGTATAATAAAGCAAAAGAAATATTAACAACTAAGGTTGATGATCTTCATAAAATTGCAAAAGCACTTTTAGTTTACGAAACATTAACTGGTGAGGAGATAGACAACCTAATAAATAAAAATATATACCCAAGCAACAAAGAAGATTTAAAAGTGGAAGATGATGATAAAGACTCTGCTTTAAGCTCAATAGGTCTTAAGCCAAAAATAGTTCATTAAAAATTAATGAAAAAATATTACACAAGAGCGTGTAATTTTACTCATGGAAAAAAATCAGTTAATCTTGTAAAGAAAAAAATTAATTTACCATTAAGAGGAAATAATAAAATTTCATTTAATGAAATTGAGATAATTTCTAGAAATTCAAAAAAAACAATTCAGATAAAAGATGTTAAGAATTTACCAAAATTTTTAAGAAATAAAGTTACAAAAGATCTTTCCATCATTACTAAAAAGAATAAAAATTTTGCCAATCTTAATTTAAATGATATTCCAAATTTAATGGGTGTGTTAAATTTAACACCAGATAGTTTTTCTGATGGAGGAAGATTTAATAAAAAAAATAGAGGTGTGGCTCATGCTATGAATTTATTTAAATTTGGATCAAATATTATTGATGTGGGCGGTGAGTCAACAAGACCAGGGTCACAAACTGTAAGCAATGCAAGAGAATGGAAAAGAATTGCAAATACTATTAAGAAGATAAGTAAAAAATTACCAATATCATTAGATACCAGAAAATCAGAAATAATGAAGAAAGGAATTAAACTTGGAGTTAAAATTATAAATGATATTTCAGGGCTAGAATATGATCAAAAAACAATTGAGATTTTAAGAGATTATAAAACACCATTTGTTATTCATCATTGTCAAGGGACACCAGAAACAATGCAAATTAAACCAGTCTATAAAAATGCACTATTAGATATCTATGATTTTTTTGAAAAAAAAATAAAACTGTTAAGAACGAAGGGTATAAAACATAATAATATTATAATTGATCCAGGTATAGGTTTTGGAAAAAATTTGAAACATAATATGAATTTAATAAGGGATATTTCTATTTTTCATACACTTGGTTTTCCTATATTAGTGGGTGTGTCAAAAAAAAGATTTATCAAAGAAATTGCTGGCATAAATGATACAGAAAATAGAACTGGGGGAACAGTTGCTTCTTCTCTTTATTTAGCCTCACAAGGGGTGCAAATTTTGAGAATACATGACGTAAAGGAATTAATGCAAAGTATAAAAGTATTTAAAAACATAATCCAAAACTAATGACAAAAAAATATTTTGGCACAGATGGCATCAGAGGATTAGTTAATAGCAAGAATATTAATGGTGATATGTTTTTCAAGTTTGGATTGGCATCAGGAACATATTTTAAAATTCAAAAAAAAACAAAACAATTAGCTATTATTGCAAAAGATACTAGGTTGTCAGGTTATACACTTGAGCCTGCTTTAGTATCGGGGTTAACTTCAGCAGGCATGCATGTTTATACTTTGGGTCCCTTACCAACGAATGGTCTTGCAATGCTAACAAGAAAAATGAAGGCTAATATGGGCATTATGATAACAGCTTCACACAATCCTTATTCTGACAATGGTCTAAAATTATTTGGACCAGATGGTCTAAAATTATCTGACAAAATTGAAAAAAAAATAGAAAAATTAATTGATAAAAAAATTGATAACAATTTAATTCGATCACAAAAATTAGGGAGAGTTAAAAGACTGGAAACAGCAAATGATGAATATATTAAAATTTTAAAAAAAAATTTTCCAAAGGATTTTAACCTTATAGGTTTAAGAATAGTAATAGATTGTGCAAATGGAGCTGGCTATAAAGCAGGTCCAGAATTATTAAAATCCCTTGGAGCAAAAGTGTTTACAATTGGTGCAAAACCAAATGGATTAAATATTAATAAAAATTGTGGTTCAACACATCCAAGTAAAATTAAAAATGCAGTAAAAAAATATAAAGCACACCTTGGTATTTCTTTAGATGGCGATGCTGATAGAATTATTTTGTGTGATGAAAAAAGTAATATCATTGATGGAGATCAAATAATTGCAGCAATAGCTCTAAGGTGGAAACAAAAAAAAATGCTAAAAGGAGGTGTGATAGGCACTCTAATGTCTAATTATGGTTTAGAAAAATTTTTTAAAGGAAAGAATATAAAATTTATAAGAGCAAATGTTGGGGACAGATATGTAAAAGAAAAAATGCAAAAATATAATTTTAATCTTGGAGGTGAACAATCAGGTCATATTATTTTAGGAAAATTTGCAACTACAGGAGATGGTTTGTTGGTTGCTTTAGAAGTATTATTTTCTCTAAGAAAAGGGAAAAGGGCTAGTAATTTTTTTAATACTTTTATTAAAACTCCACAAATCCTAGAAAATATTGAAGTAAAAGATAAAAATATAATAAATAATATCGATGTAAGAAGTTCTATTAAAAAAGCTGAAAAATTAATAAAAAATCAGGGAAGAATCCTAGTTAGAAAGTCAGGAACAGAATCTAAAATAAGGATTATGGGAGAAGGTATAAATAAAAAACTTTTACTGAATTGTTTAGAAATTATTAAGAAAAAAATAAAATAAATTGAAACCTAAAGCAAAAATATTGATAATTGCTGGATCGGACTCTTCTGGTGGAGCTGGCATTCAAGCTGATATTAAAACAGTCACTGCTCTAGGATCCTATGCCATGACAGCAATCACAGCAGTTACAGTTCAAAATACCACAGGTGTAAAATCAATAATCCCAATAAATCCAAAAGAAATATCTAAACAAATAGAATTTACTTCAAAAGATATTAGGCCTGATGCAGTCAAGATTGGCATGTTGCACTCTTCTAAAGTTATCAAGTCTGTTATTAAATCTTTAGACATAATAAAAGTTAATAAAATTATTTTAGATCCAGTTATGGTAGCCAAAGGAGGTGCAAAGCTAATTGATAAAGAAGCAATAAAATTACTAAAAAATAAATTGATTAAAATGGTTAGTTTAATAACTCCAAATATTCCTGAAGCAGAAATCTTAACTAATACAAAGATTAAAAGTAAAGAAGATATGATTTATGCAGCAAGCAAGCTGTTAAACCTTGGTGCTAAAAATGTATTTATTAAAGGGGGGCATCTAAATTCTAAAATAGTCCAAGATATTTTTGTTAATAAAAAAGAGATTATGATTTTTAAAAACAATCGAATTACAACTAATAATACACATGGAACTGGTTGCACTTTATCTTCAGCTATTACTTCATTTTTTGGATGTGGAAAAACACTAAAGAAATCTTGTGAGCTTGCAACTAAGTATGTAAATAATTCAATTAATTCTAAGATTAACTTTGGTAAAGGCCATGGACCGATTAACCATTTAAGCTCGATAACAATAGAAAAAGAATTTAGATAATGAGAAACGTTGTAGTTGTTGGATCACAGTGGGGAGATGAAGGTAAAGGAAAAATCGTTGATTGGCTGTCAGACCAAGCAGATGTTGTAATTAGATTCCAAGGTGGACATAATGCGGGGCATACTTTAGTTATAGATGGAGTCACGTATAAGTTAAGGTTGTTACCTTCTGGAATTGTAAGAAAAAATAAAATTTCAATTATTGGCAATGGAGTTGTTGTTGATCCCTGGGCATTATTGGAAGAAATTAAAGAAATTAAATCTAAAGGTGTTGAGGTTAATATAGATAATTTTATAATTTCAGAATCTGCTAATTTAATTTTACCATTTCACAGAGAAATGGATGAGATAAGAGAAGATGCTGCTGGAAAAGGAAAAATTGGAACTACAAGAAGAGGAATTGGCCCTGCTTATGAAGATAAAGTTGGAAGAAGATCAATTCGAGTTATGGATTTATTGTCGGAGAGTAATCTTGATCATAGATTAGAAACTGTACTTTTACACCACAATGCAATTAGAAAAGGCTTAGGTAAGAGAATCTTTGAAAAAGATAAACTCAAAGCGGACTTGTTAAAAATTGCACCAGAAATACTTAAGTTTTCTCAGCCTGTATGGCTTAGAATTGATGAATTCAAAAAACAAAAAAAGAAAATATTATTTGAAGGCGCACAAGGAATTTTACTTGATGTTGATCATGGAACATATCCCTTTGTAACATCCTCNAACACTGTAGCTTCTAGTGCTGCGACTGGAACTGGTTGTGGACCAAATTCTATTCATTATGTTCTTGGTATAACTAAAGCTTACACAACAAGAGTAGGTGAAGGTCCTTTTCCCACTGAGTTAACGATGATATTGGAGAATTACTTGGGTCAAGAGGAAAAGAATTTGGTACTGTTACAAGCAGAAAAAGAAGATGTGGTTGGTTTGATGGGGTCTTAGTAAGACAAACAATTAAAATTTCAGGAATAGATGGTATTGCACTGACTAAATTAGATGTTTTAGATGAATTAGATGAAATTAAAATGTGTGTTGAGTACGAATTGGATGGAAAAAGAATGGATTATTTGCCTGCAGCCGTTGAAGATCAACTAAAAATAAAACCAATTTATAAAACTTTTCCTGGATGGAAAAGCTCTACTCAAGGAATAAAAAATATTGAGGCTTTACCCGAAGAATGCAAAAAAATATATTTATGCGCTAGAGGACTTTATTGGAACTAAGGTTTCAAGTATTTCGACAAGCCCTGAACGAGAAGACACTATTCTTTTAGAAAATCCTTTTGAAGTTTAGTTAACAGGTAGCAAATTTTTTGATTTAGCAGATAACAGCATGTGTTTTTGAAGTTTCTCAAAAGCTTTATTCTCAATTTGTCTAATTCTTTCTCTACTAATTTTATACTTTTTACTTAAGTCTTCCAGTGTAGTAGGTTCATCATTTAATCTTCTTGAATATAAAATTTCTCTTTCTCTTTCATTTAATATTTTTATGGAGTCTTTTAACAAACCTTGTCTTTGAACCATCTCTTCTTGATGAGCAAATTTTAAATCATGATCTAATTCTTTATCAACCAACCAATCCTGCCACTCATCTCCATCCTCACCAACTTGAGCATTAAGAGAAAATTCTTTACCTGACAGTCTTCTATTCATTGAAACTACTTCATCTTTGCTAACATCAAGTTTATTTGCTATTTCATTTACATGTTCTGGTCTTAAATCACCTTCAGATTGAGGTGCAATTTGATTTTTAATTTTTTTTAGATTAAAAAATAATTTTTTTTGAGCAGTTGTTGTTCCTATTTTTACTAGGCTCCAAGATCTTAATATATATTCTTGTATAGATGCTTTGATCCACCACATTGCATATGTAGCCAATCTAAAACCTTTTTCTGGTTCAAATTTCTTTACAGCTTGCATTAATCCTACATTTCCTTCAGAAATCATTTCATTTACTGGAAGACCATATCCTCGGTATCCCATTGCAATTTTTGCAACAAGTCTAAGATGACTTGTTACTAACTTTTCTGCAGATTTTATATTTCCTGTTGCCTTCCAATTTTTTGCTAACATATATTCTTCTTCAGCCTCGAGCATAGGAAACTTTTTAATCTGCTCAAGATAAGCGGATAGACCACCTTCGTTAGAAAGTGTTGGCAGGTTGTTATTCATAGTAGTGCTCATGATTAGTATTTATTTAGTTGACCGTGATATTATTTCAAGACTTTATTTACTAGTATTTCTAAGCAATGTTAGAATATTTTCAAGTTCTTGTGGCAAAATTGAGGTAAAGACCATCTCCTCATTAGTTTTTGGGTGAATAAAACCTAACGTTTGAGCATGTAGAAATTGTCTGTTTAATTTACAAATTAAATTTTCTAAATTTGTGTCAATATTTTTAAGTTTTTTATATTTTTTTTTATATTTACCATCACCCATAATGCTATTACCCATGTGAGTCATGTGAACTCTTATTTGGTGCGTGCGTCCAGTTTCTAATCTACATTCAACAAAACTTAATGTAGGTGTTTTGTCATTTTCAAAAACTTCAATAGTTTTATAATTTGTAATTGCTCTTTTACCTTTAGAATTACTTACTTCCATCATTTGTCTATTTTTTGAACTTCGAGTGATAAACGTATCAATTTTTCCAGACGAAGGTCTAAGTTTTCCCCAGATTAAAAGTTGGTAAACTCTGGTAATTGAATGTTCGCTAAATTGATGGGATAAATTTTCATGTGTTTCATTGTTTTTTGCAATAACAATTAATCCAGAAGTGTCCTTATCTATTCTATGAACGATACCAGGGCGCAGTTCATCACCAATTGTAGATAAAGAGTCTTTATTATAATGCATTAGAGCATTTACAATTGTCTCATCATAATTACCTGCTCCTGGATGCATAATAATTCCAGCTGGTTTATTTATTACAAGAAGGTCACTATCTTCATAAATGATTTCTAATTTAAAATTATAAGGTTTTAATGACGCTTCTTTTGGTTCAGGAATTTGAAGGGTTATTTTATCACCAATTAGTACTTTTTTGGATGGGCTATTAACAATCTTATTATTTAGCTTTAATTTTTCTTTCAGTATTAAATTTTTAATTCTTGTTCTGCTAATTAAATTTTCACGTTTATTAATAAATACATCAAGCCTGAGGTTGTTTTCATCTTCTTTAACTATTAAATTAATGTTTTTTTCCATAAAATATAATATTAATACTATACGCGCTTGTAGCTCAACTGGATAGAGCGCCTGACTTCGGATCAGGAGGTTCTGGGTTCGACTCCTAGCAGGCGCACCAATTATTGTTGTTATTTTACTACATCTATTTAGACAAAGTAAACCAACAATCTCATTTGCTTAGCTTCAAAATTAATTTTATCAATTATCATCTTATTTTTATATAATTTTAAAAAATTGATTAGTTCAATTGTTTTTTTTAATCAAAATTTAGAGGCTCGAATTAATCTGTCATTAATTGTTTTTCCAAGAGCCACATTAGGAATTTTTTCTACTGCAATTGATTTATAACCTTTATTTTTTATTTTTCTTAAACAGGAATAAAGGTTTTTAGTAGCTTCATTCAAATCTCCTTTTTTACTCAGATAAAAATAATTAGATAAATGATTTTTTCTTTTTTTTATTAAAATATATGCCTCATCAATTTTAGTTTTTTTAATATTCATTTTTAGGGAATACCAGGTGAATAGTGAATTTTAGATTGGCCAGGAGAAATTTTTTTTTTAGGATTAATATTTATTTTAATTTTCTTAGACAAAACTTTTTCTATTTTAGAAATTTCTAGACCACCCAATCTAAGTATTTTTGGTTTATCTCTTAAATCAATTATTGTTGATTCTATACCTATTTTACATTGACCTCCATCTAAAATATATTTAACTTTATTTCCAAAATCCTCTACAATATCTGAACTCTGCACAGCACTTACTTTTGTTGAAATATTTGCACTAGGAGCAGCTATTGGGTAATCAAGCTCTTTTAATAATTTTCTAAAGATTTTATGTTTAGGAAATCTTACTGCTAAATTAGATTGTTTGTTAGTGACTATTTTAGAAATTTTGGAATTTTTTTTTAAATCTAAGACATATGTAATCGGCCCAGGAGAGAATTTTTTATACAATTTGATAAAACTATCATTTAACAAACAATCTTTTTTTAAGTCTTTGATACTGTGATAGTGAACAATTAAGGGGTTAGATTTTGGTCTTTTTTTCAATTTATATATCTTTTTAACTGCATTATTAGAGTACGTTGGCCGCTAATCCATAGACAGTTTCTGTAGGGACACCTATGCAATAATGATTATCAAGATAATTTTTCGCTTTTTTGATTTTTGATTGATAAGATTTCATATATTAATAATTATTATTATATGAAAGATAAAAATTTACCACTTGATAATACCCCTGGTTCTTTAGAAGAATTAACAATTGAAGCAAATAAAATTATTGAATATCTAGAAAAAAAAAAAGATCTAGAAAATTCTATAGATGATTATCAAAAGTTGTTAAGATTAAATAATATTATTGAAAAAAAATTTCATAAGGACAATAAGAAAATTAATGAAGAAACAAAAAATAGAATTAATAAAATATTAACAAAAAAAAATGAGAAATAAGCTTAAAGAAATAGCAAAAGATACAAATATATTTTTACAAAAATTTATTACCAAACAACAAAAAACTGAATTAATTCCTGCAATGAAATATGGCTTATTTCCTGGCGGAAAAAAGATTAGGTCAAAAATCTTATTAGATATTGGTTCTATATTTAAGATTAAATATCAGACATTAATTGCTATTGGTGCAGCAGTAGAATGTATACATGCATACTCATTAATTCATGATGATTTACCCTGTATGGATAATGACACTTTAAGAAGAGGTAAGCCCTCAACACACATTAAATTTGGTGAGGCTACAGCAGTTCTTGCAGGCAATTCACTTTTAACAATGGCTTTTGAAATTTTAAGCAGCTCTTATTTGAAAATAAGTGAAAGTAGTAAATTGTCTTTAATTAAAAGATTATCTGAATGTTCTGGTCATTTAGGAATAGCAGGAGGACAATATTTAGATTTAAATTTTGAAAAAAAAAAAGTTTCAAAAAATAAGATTATAAATATGGAAGTAAAAAAGACTGGAAAATTATTTAGTTTCTGCTGTTCTGTTGCTCCAATAATAAAAAATAGATCAGCAAAAGAAATAAATTTTTTTGATAAAATTGGTTCTAATGTTGGTCTCTTATTTCAGATAGCAGACGATGTAATCGATTATCAAGGATCTTCCAAAGTTGCTGGAAAAAAAACAGGTAAAGATAAAAAAAAAGGTAAGGCAACCTTAATCAGTTTACTTGGATACAAAAATGCTATTAAATATAGTGAAAATATTAAATTTAAGATAATTAGTGATTTAGATAGACNTAATTTTAAATCAAATAANTTAAATGAGACACTGAATTATATTTTAAAAAGAAATAAATGANTGAAGATTATAAATATTTAAAAGAAATTAATTTTCCAGCAGANTTAAGGAAACTTTCTGAGAGTCAACTTCAAGATTTATCTAATGAANTAAGAGCAGAGATGATAANNGCAGTTTCTCAAACTGGTGGACATTTGGGTGCTGGACTAGGNGTTGTAGAACTAACTGTAGCCTTACATTATGTATTTGATACACCAAATGATAAATTAATATGGGATGTAGGTCACCAAACATACCCTCATAAAATTTTAACTGGTAGAAAGTCAAAGATTAAAACTTTAAGACAAGGAAATGGTTTATCAGGTTTTACTAAAAGATCAGAGAGTGAATACGATCCATTTGGAGCAGCTCACAGCTCAACATCTATTTCATCAGCGCTAGGAATAGCTGAGGCAAACAAGCTATCTAACAAGTCAAATAATGTAATTGCAGTTATTGGTGATGGTGCAATTAGTGCAGGAATGGCTTATGAGGCAATGAATAATGCTGGGGCCTCAAAAACTAAAATGATAGTAGTCTTAAATGATAATGACATGTCGATCGCTAAACCTGTAGGAGCAATGAGAACTTATTTAGCAAAATTATTTTCTGGTAAAATATATTTTAGCTTAAGAGAGACTTTTAAATTAATTACTTCAGCCTTTTCTAAAAGATTTAGTGCAAATGCAGGTAAAGCTGAGGATTTTTTACGTTCAGCTGTTACAGGAGGAACACTATTTAATTCACTGGGATTTTACTATGTTGGTCCAATTGATGGACACGATCTGGATACACTTGTTCCAATTTTAAAAAATGCAAGAGACTCTAAGCATCAAGGACCAATTATGATTCATGTTAAAACGCAAAAAGGAAAAGGATATTCATTTGCTGAAAAAGCAAGTGATCATTATCATGGTGTTTCCAAATTTAATGTAGTTACAGGTGAACAAGTAAAAAGTGGTGTAAATCTTCCAGCTTATACAAAGGTGTTTGCAAATACTCTAGTCAAACATGCTGAAAAGGATAGCAAGATAGTTGGTATTACAGCAGCAATGCCAGGAGGCACAGGTATGGATATTTTTGCAAAACAATTTCCAAAGAGAATGTTTGACGTTGGAATAGCAGAACAACATGCGGTTACTTTTGCTGCTGGTTTATCAACAGAAAATTATAAACCCTATGTTGCAATTTATTCAACTTTTTTACAAAGAGCGTACGATCAAGTTGTTCATGATGTAGCAATACAAAGTTTGCCAGTAAGATTTGCTATAGATAGAGCTGGTTTAGTGGGAGCAGATGGATCTACACATGCAGGTTCTTTTGATATTACTTATTTATCAACCTTACCAAATTTTATAGTAATGGCTCCTAGTAATGAGTCTGAATTTATAAAAATGATCAATACTTCAGTACACATTAATGACAAGCCATGTGCAATTAGATACCCCAGAGGAACTGGAGTTGGTTTGGAACTTCCAACTATAGATGAAACTATAGAAATAGGTAAGGGAAGAGTTATTCAAAATGGAAAACAAGTTTGTATTTTAAGTTTAGGAACTAGGTTGGAGGAGTGTAAAATTGCAGCAGAGAAGCTTAAAATTAAAGGCATTAACCCCACAATCATTGATGCAAGATTTGCAAAACCTTTAGATCAAGAACTTATTTTAAAATGTGCTAGAGAACATGATTTGATGATAACTATAGAAGAAGGTTCAATTGGTGGTTTTGGTTCTCATGTTAAAAATTTATTAGCAGAGAAAGGAATATTTGATAAAGGTTTGA
>JGI20153J14295_10003326_pt1 | contig 10795 bp, 14 predicted proteins | sample COG_03_FD_14295 | JGI IMG/M metagenome (IMG submission 14295) | reverse complement strand
TCTAATATTCGATAAATATTTTTCATCTATCTCTTTTTTTTTTGATTTTAATTCTTTTTCTCTATAGGGGATTGCTTCATGTATAAATAGTTCCAAAAGTTCACATAGTTCATTATAGTCTTTTTCATATCCATAAAGTTCTGTTTCTTGATACGTTTTGAGAATAGTATTGTCAACTACCTTCATTTCATATGTAGAATACATCGCTCTAATCACTTTCAAAAATCTTTTAATATTAATCACTTATAAATTAATATTAAATTCAATTTTTATTTTACTCTTTTTTTGGTATTTTTTACTTTTTTATTTGTTTTTTTCTTTTTAGAAATTCTTTTCTTTATATTTTTCTTTTTGTAAACTATTTTAGATTTGCTTTTATATTTTTTCTTAGTTTTTTTATTAATTGCTTTTTTATTTTTATTCTTAGTTTTTTTACCACCTACACTTGTAGTAATTCTTTTTTGACGTTTACCAGATGGTGAATCCGGTGTATCTTTTATTTCTTGTTCTTCTTGAAATTGTTTTATTGGTGTTGTTGGTCGTTCTTGAATATTTTCTACTTTTCTTTTTGGACTTTTTGGTTCAGATGATAATTCATCAACATCAGCATCTGGTAATTCTAATTCATCTTGTATTATAGGGGCCTCTATTTTTTTTTGTAATAAAGACTTATCTGGTATATTTTTTACAAAAAAATCTAATTTTTCTAATAATTTATTTGTATATATTTCATAATTATCTATTTCTTGTTCCATATTTGGAAGTTTATTACTATCATCTAAGTAATATAATAATTGTTCGGTATATAGATTATTAATTTCATCAATAGTTATCGAGTCTACGTTTGGAACAATAAAATTATTTATTGGTTCATTATCATCATCATAATCTGGTAGTAAAATATTATTTATTATTATATTTAAAAACTCTATTAATTCTTGACCTTCTTTCTTTAAAGTATATAGTAATAGATAAGGATTACAATAAATATAAGGATATAGTAATGAATAACAATATAAAGCATTATATTCATTTTCCTCAAAATCACCGCTATCTATTTCTTTTGTTCCTCCACTTTGACGTTGATATCTAGATTTTACTATATAATTTAATACACCACCTTCAAATAATATATTATCAATACAATCCTCCCAACTAAAAAATTCTTTTTTAATTATTAATTTTTGAGGAAAAACACAATATTTACCAGTTATTATTTTCTTTTTTTTGCCTCTATAAATAAAAATACTTTGAGCTTGTAAAGCGTGAACTAAGGTTCTAAATTTATAAAAAGATAAACTAGTTAATTCTTTATAATTTGTTTTTCTAAGAACTATTCTTAGAATTCCACTTATAATTCCGCTACTTAGGAGCTGTTCTTTTAATTTATTTAAAAATTCATTTGCTTTATTTATACATTCTATAATATCTCGAAATCTATTTTTCACTATATCATTAATTTTATATGTCGCGCCTTCAATTATAATTTCATTTGAATTTCGTTCTATAATATCTAATAATTCTTGATATTCTTCAATAATTTTTTCATTATGTTGAATTGTTTTTTCATTTTCAGTTAATTTCATATTCTTTTCATAATTAGCTTCATCTATTGCCGCATAATAAGTAATAATTGAATTGCTATTTAGTAAATATGGCACATTTAGTAATGCGCTTCTACAAGCCAGTATAGTATCAATTGTCAATAAAGATGTATTATCTTTTTCAATTGATTGTTCTTTACCAAATAATTTACTTATTACTATAGGTTGCGTTGTATCTCCTAATTCTTTAAAAAATATTAATAAGGAACATAACATTTTATTTTGCTCATTATTTGTATCTTTATTATCGCGAATATATTTATTTTTTTCAGTATTACCTTGAAATAAGTTTTCAAATATATATGAATAGCTACCAGCATTAGTCTTATTATATTCTGTTCCTGCTAAGCAAACTATATATGTATCTCCAATTTTTCCTTTTCTGTCAAGTAATCCTTTAAAATAATTATTAGAATCTAATATAATTTCTATATATTTGTAACCATCTTTATCCATGCTTTTACTATAATTAAATGTAGAACCTGTTTTAAAACCATATGATTGTAATGAATAATTTTCATTTTTATTTGGATAAAATGAATTATTTTTTACTCTTGCTCCAGGATCAATATTTGATGCCGGTGTTTCACTTACATTTATTGTATTAGCCATAAAATATTTATATGGGTCCATTGAGGCATCAATAAATGCATTAACAACATTAATAGGAACAACCTTTCTACTATTTTTATTTATAAATGTTACTTTGGTTAAATTATTATTAGGCAGTTTATCTTCTGGAATTGGTAATAAAGTTCCAAAACAATATTTTCTTACATTATCTAATAATTCACTATTTATTACTTTTTTTAATTCTTCAAAATAATTTCCTTCTGTTTTACAATTTATTCCTGTTATAATATCTCTAGCGTCATTAAATATTTTATATGATGTTATATTTGGGTCTTCTTTACCATCTTTTTTCATATCACCACAATTTAATATTTTATGTTTTTGTAAACTATCAAAACTAGTCATTATATATAATTAAAGTTTTTTATTTATGATTAATATTTAAATTGTTAAATATTAATCTCTCCAGCTGGAATCGAACCAGCGACCTGGGGATCACTGCTGTCAACCAATTACAGTCCCTCGCTCTACCAACTGAGCTATAGAGAGGAGAGGATATATTATTTTATATATATATGCTATATATTATATTTTTAAATTACTTTATTCTTTTAATAATAAAGTAGAATTATTATTTAAACTCTCAATAATAGATATCCACAATGTAAATGTAGCAAAATTTATCATTCCACCTTCATTATTATATTCTTGTTCCCAGAGAGAAAATTTTTGCATTTCAATCTCTGTTAAAGGGTATATAGTAAAACATTTAATTAAAAAAGTAAGTATTTCATCGCTACAATTATAACTATTAAAATAACATATATTTTTTAATATTTTAATTATATCCTTTGGTTTTTTTGAATAATAAATCCGTAATCTAATAAAATTTAAATAAAGTATATGTTTCTTTTTCATCAAAATATCCAAATAATAATACATTAAATATTATATATTAACAATATTTATTTTTTCTCATATGTAAATACATCGTTTCTTCTTCATTTGTTTTTCTATTCAAAGCATCATTTCTTTTTGGAAATCTCCCAAATTTATCAAAAACTTCTTGATGAATTTCATAATTTTTTACAATTTTTTTGAATACTTCATTATTATTACCTAATTTGTGTTCTATTTTTTCTAATATTTTTTTACCTTTTTCTCTATAAATTTTATTTTCACTATGAATATATGGCATAAAAGCAAATATTAATTCCATATGTGTTAATTCTTCAAGATAATATTCAAATCCATAATCTGTAAACTCCATAATTTTTTTATCAAAGGCAAAGGCTTTTTCTGTATTTCTATAAATTTGTCTTGGGAATTGATCTAATAATATTATAAATGCTATAAATTCATCTTTATTTTTAAGATGTTCCATCCCTTTTTTCATTTCATAAAATAACAGCATTTTTTCAAACTTTTCTTTTATTTCATTATCATATTTATAACTTTCAATAAACCATTTTTTACTATTAAATTTATTTTCATTACCAAACCAATATAATAATATTTCTTTACTATCCATATTTTAATATAATACTATACAATATTATATTAAAATATTATTTGTATAATATTATATCAATTTTATGATAATTTTATTAAATTTCTTTTACCACTAATGATTACCTCCCCTTGTTTATCTCCTTTTTTCAATTTCTTTAATATTGTATAAACAATTTTCAAATCTTTTAAAAATTTATATTTACTATTCTCTCTACACAATTCAGCAGCATAATTAAATATAGTATCTATTTCTGTTCTAGAATATTTTTCTTTTAATTCCAATATTGAAATTTTCATTATAACATAAGACGAAGGAAAACTATTTAAATGAAACCACACATAATCACTGTTTATTTCTTTATTTTTTTCAAAAAGTTCCCAATTTTCTTTCGAATTTTGTCCAATTTCAAATATTATATCTTTATATGATGCTGTTTTCATTATATTAATATATACTAATATAATAAATTTAATTAGCTTTAAATGACTTAAAAAAAGGCACTACAAATAAAGAACTAGAAAAAAAGCACCAACTATGATAGAAATTGTGCTATTAACATTAATATTATACGCATTATTTTATATCTAAAAATAAAATTTATTATTCTCATAATACTATTAATTGATAATCCAAATCTTCTTTTATTTTTATCTAACTTTATATTTAAATATGATTTATACAAATTTTCTATTAAATGATTTTTTGGTATTAACAGATTATTGAATTTTATTATATCATTTACAAAAGTAAAACAATTATCGTGGAGAGAATCATAGCTATGTAGAAAATTTATACCCTTTTCTTTTATATAATTATCTAAAAAATCAGAAAATAATATTTTTTTTTTTAATAATTTTATACTTCTCAAATATACTATATTATTTAAACTATTTACTTCTCTCAAAACAACACCAGATATTAGCTTATCTATCTTCAATATTATATTTTGTCCCTCTTTTTCCATAATTAATATTAATGATGTATGATACCTTACTAATTTATTTATATTCCTTTCCTCACATATATATTCTAATATTTTCAATAAAGTTTTATCAATATAACTAATTGTTAAATACATTTTCTTTATTTTTATATTTTTGTATTTTGAAAATATATCATTATTTTTTTTATCTATAAATATATCTTCTTTTGACATATTTGTATTGTGATTACATATTTTTATAAAAATATATACTTATTTATATGATAGGTGGTGGTCCTTATATTAAAATGACCGATGCCATAAATAGACAATTACAACACGTTGGTATCGGAAAATCTTGTGGGGCTTGTGCTTTACAATATTTAGGCTTACCAAAAAATATTATCGATGATCTAGTTAAAACTGCTGAAGGATATAGTAGAATACAAGCGTCTGGTCTTCAAGATATTAACATGCGAAATAATATTAGAGCTTATGAGAAAACGTTTGATAAAAGTAATAGTCAATTTATTGATAATTCATGTAAAACAACTCAAGTATATTTATATGGTTCTGATTTATCATCAAGTGCTTTTGCTCCTACTATTAAAAAAGTATTAATTAATGATAACAATCAATATTATACTGACAGAGAATTAGGATTAAAACCATTAACTAATAATTTAATAGAACAATCATTAAATGAAATATATAAAATTATACCACCTGGATATGCTACTATTATTGGAGTTACATGGAAAAATATTTATTCTTCTTCTGAAATCACCGGACATTATACTGTATTTGCTAAAGGGGCTAACAATAATTTGTATTTAATTGAAAATCAAGGCATTGGAAATCAAGGAATATATAAAAACCCCGATGAAATTCGTGAATATTTTAAAAGTCAAGGAGATATTGCTTATCTTGTTACTTTTGAATGTGGAAAATTAATAGATTCTTCTAGTGAAAAATGGCTCGAAGGAAGAAGAACAACATATAATCCATCTAATATTTCTGATATACCTCAAATTGAAAGAATACCTTCTACTACTTTTATCAAAAGTTTTATTATTACTTCAGATGATTTACTTAATATATTAATTAACAAAATAACACCACCCGAATGGTCTAATACTCAATATCCAAATATTATACAATATAAAGATTATAATGTTTATGCTTTTAATGATGGTAATCAAAAATATATTTTTACAGATATAAATACCCCTGAAATACTTTTAACATTAAATGATATTCAAACTTTTTATCAAAAACAAATTCCTCAAGGTTGGACCTATTTACAAGGTGGTATATATAGAGGACCATATCAACAAATATATGATTCTAATGTAAATGTTTTAAAAATACCATCAACACAACAAGGAGGAAAAAATAATATTAAAAATATTAAAACTAAAAATAACAATAGAAAAAAAAAAGAAAAACATATAAAAAATAATTTTATATAGTTATCTTTTATACCAAATATTATTATCTTTAGATTTCTTTGGCTGCTACTTTTTTCACTCTTGGTAGTTTTACACCTAAATTTCTTTCTATTTGAGAAATTTGTAAATTTGTAGGCAACTCTTTATTAGATTCCCATTTTCCTAATATTTGCTGAGTTACACCTACTTCATATGCTAATACTTTTTGTGTTTTTCCTTTAGTATTTCTTGCTTGCGAAATAAGCTGTCCTAATTGTTTTGGTGCTTCCATTCTTACTTTTTCTGGATCATTACTCACTTTATTACTGTTAAATTTTTTACTTTCCTCTTTTTTCTTATTTTGTGATTGAGTATTAAATGTAATAGTATTCCAGTCTTGACACTCCATTATATATTTTATTTATATTTATTTAAAATATATTAAATTATTTCAATTTTATAATATCTAAAAATTGATTCAAAATAATATTTTATATACTTATTAATTTAAAATATGAATAATTCAGTTATTATTGATTATTTAATCTCAAAACCTCTTCCGATTGGTTATTCAATAAATATAAAAAATGAACCTTATATTTCAGAATATTGCGATAGTGTAATTACTCCAACGCGTTTATTGATTACTATTAAATATAATAAAAATATTATAAAAAGATATTATTTATCTATTGGTATTAATGCTTCAAGAGAGAATATTATTCAATCTTTGAATAATTACATTGAATAATATTATTTATTATAATTTCTTGATATAATTCTTTATGTTGCTCATAAAACCATTCTCCAAAATTTGCCAAAATACTTAATTGTTCTGTAACTTCTAATTCAATATATTTTGATTTATTATTATCTACAGAAATATAGTCTCCCATATATTCATATATAGAAACAAGCAATATATCTTCTACTTTTGAAACTATTAATCCTGGCTTTTTTGATTTTTCTATCAAAATAAAATCTCCAACATTTTTACTCATATTCTTATATTCTTATTATTTTTATGTTATTTGTTGATAATTTTAATAAGTTACATCATTGCTTCCCAACCAGAACCGGGTGCTATTTTATCTTCTTTTGACTTTTCATAAATAATTTTCAATAAACTCAAAGATGGAGCTTTAATTATTAGATGTTCTTTTGTTACTGTGCTTTTATAATGATTCATTTTATTATGTAAAATTATTACATTATCATCCCAATATATTTCATCATCTTTAATTAATTTTATTTTTTCTTTTTTATTTCCATAATCGATTACGATATCGCAATCAAAAATAACTTTAAATTTGTAATCTTCTTTAAAGTTATCTTCATTATAAAATTTTGATTCTTTATTTGTTAAAATAAATTCATAAATCATTTTCTCTCTTACTTTTAATTTTATTTTATAATTTTTTATAAATAATTATTCAATTTTTATATTATTTTGTATAATTTATAAAGTAAAATATGTCTTATGTATATTTATTACATTCTACTGATAATTCTACTTATGTAGGCGCAACTGTTGATTTAGATAGACGACTTAGACAACACAATAAAATTATTAAAGGTGGAGCACACGCTACTTCTATGAAAGTTAACGCTGGACAAACATGGGAACGTGCTTGTTATATTGAAGGGTTTCCAGATTGGCAAGCTGCCTTACAATTTGAATGGCGATGGAAGCAAATTAGTAGAAAATTATCTAATAAATTATTTCCTTTAAAAAGAAGAATGATAGCTTTGAAACAATTATTATCTCTTACTAGCTCAACTAGTAAAGCGATTCCATATTCTCAGTGGAATAGCCCACCAAATATTATATTTGAAACTGAAATAGCAAAGAATTTTTATTATGATTTATGATTTATGATTTATAATATTATTTTTAATTTAAAATTGATATTATAATTATTTAAAAATTATTATCCAATATAATTATGACTTCTAAACAAAATGCTATTAGTTTATTTTCAGGTATGGGTGGGGATACACTTGGAATTCATAACGCTGGAATAAATGTTTTAGCATTTAATGAATTTGATAAAGCTGCTACTGATTGTCATAAACTCAATTTTCCTGATTCTACACTTATCTATGACCCTTCTCAAAAAAAAACTAAAGACCAAACAAATATTCAATTAATATCTGATTCTATATTTTCATAATACAAAGATAAAGTTGATTTAATCTTTGCGGGTCACCCATGTTTTGTAACAGATACAAAAGTTTTAACTATTAATGGTTATAAATTAATTCAAAATGTTGATTTAAATGATAAATTATTAACTCATCTAGGTAATTTTCAAAATAAATTATATTCTGGTAACATATTTACATTCAGAATTAAATATCATCCTGAAAATATAAAATGTACAGATAATCACCCTTTTTATGTTAGAGAAAAAACATTTCAATTTTTTTTTATATGGTATTTTTTTCTAAATATTATGTAAATTGTTATTATTTTATTTGATAATTTGTTCACAGAGTTATATTTAAGATATTTTATAATTATAAATTATATGAATTTGAATTGTATATTTATACATATTCCTAAAACAGCAGGAACAACTTTATTAGAATATTTAAATATTTCATCAATTAGAAGTAATTTTAATTATAGACATATTTCTCATATTACAAAAAAATCAAATTGTGGAGATATTTTTAATAATAAAACAAATAATGATTATAAAAATAATAAAATAGTTTTAATTATGAGAGACCCAATATTAAGACTTGAATCTGAATATAATTTTTATAATATTAGAAATAATTTCAAGCAAATATATAAGGAATTTAATAATAAAGAATTTCCGGAGACTTTTGAAGATTATGTCAATTGTTCTTCTACACATAATTCAAATATTAAATTTTTATTAGGCAAAAATTTATTTGATCCTAATATTATAACTTTAGATGATTATAATAATGTTATAACTGCATTAAATAAATTAAATATTGCATATGGTATTGTAGAAGATTTTGAAAATAGTTTTAAGAATATACTATTATATTTAAATAAATATGACGATAATAATGATGATATAGTTATTAATAATAAACGAATTAATTATAATAAATTGAAAATAGATAATTGGGAAAACATTACTTCAAAATTTAATGAAAATAATAAATTTGATAATATGCTTTATAATTTTATAAAAAATAAATTTTATTTACAATTAAAAGAAAATAATATAACAAAAGATAAAATACAAAATATAAAATTTGTAGAAGATAAACATGATTATTATAAAAGACTAAATTCTTTTCTTAGAGGTGTAAATAATGAATTTCAACTTATACAACTATATATAAATGATAAAAATTGGTTAAATAATAATAGCAAAAAATTAGAAATTATTCATAATATTTTACTAAAACAATTAAAAAATTTTGAATTGAGAGATGGTAAAAGTTATTGTATACAATGGATTAAACTAATAACAAAAACATACAATTTAATTATTGATGAATGTAAAATAAATTTCGATCATCCACATGAAACTATACAAATAATAAGTAAAATATTACTTGAATTATAAATATATTTTAAATTACTAATGTTAAAAATATATTTATTTTATTTATTTTATTTATTTTATTTATTTTATTTATTTTATTTATTTTATTCTGTATTTTAAATCTTTAATATTAGTAGGTTCAATTAAACCTTCTTTCTCTAATTTTAATTGCTTTTTTTTTTCTTTTAATTTCTGCATTTGTTGTTTTTTCTCAATTTCAACCGAAGATTCTTTATTATCCATTTTATAATATATTTAAATATTTTTATTTTTACAAAAATATTTATTAATATTTATTTAAATAATTATAGTTGTGAATCTCATATCAATATGTTCCTTTCTTAATCCATATTTAGTTAAATCAATATCCATTCTTACTTCGCCTCCTGCTACATTATCTGGTAGTTTAAATAACATTAATAATGGATTATATACTACATATTCACTATAATAATCACCATAATCATCAGATTCAGGATAACTTGGTAATAATAACAAATCCAATTGTTCTTGTGTTATCTGTGTTTTATTAATTGTAATACCATTGTCAGTCCAGAAACTTCCATCATTAGTAAATATAGTTTGGTTAATTCTGTCAACACTTGCTGCATCTGGTCCAATTTCTCCTTCAATATATGGTGCAAATAAAACTTCAACTCCTGTTACTTCTTCATTAGTATCAGCTTTATAAATTTTAACACTATCTTTATCAACGCATTCTGCTATATTAAACATATGCCCTTTTTTAAACGGTGTTTCTGGATATGTTTCATCTGGTTTAAACCATTCTTTTATTGCACAATCTAATACCATTGGAACCCACTTAGATTTACTTCCATCTTCATTTGTTGTTTCGCAATTGGCAACAAGTTTATGTAACAAATTACCAAACCCACCGTCATTATCTACTGAAAAATTAAAATCCACGTTATTATTTATTTTATATAAAAAAGAATCTGGGTCTTTTACACCTAATTTATCGTCGTTTCCATTTGTTAATTCACATGCAGTAGTTATATTACGAATTTTTTTTGCACCAACCCCTCGATTATCGTTTATATCTATAACTCTTAACATAGCGACTGTAAATTGATTTTCATTAGATTTATTCTCAATAAAAAATGGAATAGGGTATATTTTTAAATCTGATAAATAAGGCTTAGGGTATGGAGTATCTATTAATTTAAATTTATCATCAATTAATATATTAGTATAAC
>JGI20153J14295_10003320_pt1 | contig 10809 bp, 6 predicted proteins | sample COG_03_FD_14295 | JGI IMG/M metagenome (IMG submission 14295) | reverse complement strand
AATAATCAACTTTATCCGGCTTGTCGTTATAGAGGGCAATAAACTCCCGAGCATCAATGCTTTTTAAACGGTCGCGCAAACTGTTACCCGCTAGGTCAGATTCACTAGCCCTCTGCTGAGCCAGCATCTTCTGGGTTATCTGCCAGCCACCGCGGGTAACAAAGCTATCCGTCCCATCGAGGTTATAGGCACTTTCCAGACTGCTGGTCACGGTGTAACCGGACTGGGCAATAGCCCTGTGAAATAAGCCTTTCGCCAGAGGTGATGCCAACAGCGCATAGACATTGTGAGCACCAGCGGATTCGCCAAACACAGTGACATTCTCAGCATCGCCACCAAAGCCGGCGATATTGTCTCGCACCCATTTCAGCGACTGGATAATATCCAAGTGACCAAAATTAGAGGTCTGATCTTCACCTGTCTGCTGACCCTGAATCGCCGGATGAGTAAACCACCCTAGAGCACCCAGACGATAATTGATCGCCACAACCACAACCCCTTTGGCCGCTGCTAACTTACTGTAATCGTAATAATCTTTTAAGCCTGTGGTATTGCTGCCGCCGTGAATCCACAGCATGACGGGGTAGTTTTTGCTGGCAAAATCCTTTGGTGCACGGATATCCAACACCAGACAATCCTCTGAGCCAAAAACACCCTCTGCGCCACCCTCGACGCCGCCGTAACGACTGGCCTGTTGCACACAGGCGGTGTCCTCACGCTCGACAATTAATTGCTCTGGAGCAACCAGCTCTCGGGGAGCGCGCCAGCGCAGATCACCAACCGGTGGCTGGGCATAGGGAATATCAAACCAGCTGACAACCTCGGCGCCAGTAGTGTCGTCGACACTGGCATGCAGGCGCCCCTGAGAGACGCCAGTAGCGGTTTGAATATTATATTGGGGAAGATTTTCTGGAACCGGCTGTTCTGGGGAGTTTAAACCGCATGCAGATAACATCAGCAGACTGGTGATAGTTAAAATTATTTTCATAGGAAGAGTCTTTTTTATTATTTTATGCACTCAACCCCCGAGGGCTGCGGTGCATTTATTATTAACACTCTAGCATACGTTTTAGCCTGCCGAGACGATCACTCGGCACTGTCTAGGGAAAACTGCAACGCCGCCAATCGCGCATAGAGTGGACTGGAGGCAATCAATTGCTGATGACTGCCCTGAGCGACTTTCTTGCCCTGATCCATCACCACAATGGTATCCGCATGGAGAATTGTCGCCAGACGATGGGCAATAATCACCGTAGTGCGTCCTTTCATGAGTTTGTCCAAGGCCAGCTGCACCTTGTATTCACTCTCTGCATCCAAGGCACTGGTGGCCTCGTCTAAGAGTAAAATACGCGGGTCTTTTAACAGCGCCCGGGCTATGGCAATGCGCTGGCGTTGACCGCCGGAAAGACGCACGCCCTGCTCACCCAAATCACTGTGATAGGCATCCGGCAATTGACCAATAAACTCGTCGGCATGGGCCGCTTTAGCCGCGGCAATCACCTGTTCGTCAGTGGCATCGCTGTTACCGTAGCGAATGTTGTACATCACATCACCAGTAAATAAGGTTGGCTGTTGCTGCACCACCGCAATCTGCTCACGCAGCTGGGTTGGTGTCATCTGACGAATATTAATATCACCGAGACAGAGCTCACCTTGCTGGGGGTCATAAAAGCGCTGTATCAAATCAAATAGCGTCGACTTACCCGCACCCGAGGGACCCACCAGCGCGACAATCGCGCCCTCTTTAATGGTCAGTGAAAAATCATCCAAAGCGGGCTGTTCTGGCCGCGAGGGATAACAGAAACGGACATTTTTAAGCTCAAGCTGCGCTGGCAACTGCTCAACACCTTCCAGTGGCTTGTCCGGAACCAGAATCTGATTGTCAGCATGAAGCAGCTCCATCAGCCGGTCAGTGGCACCGGCTGCACGTTGCAGCTCCCCATAGACTTCAGACAGAGAAGCAACCCCCGTAGCCATTAGAATCGCGTAGAAAATAAACGCGCCGAGATCACCGCCGCTCATTTTGCCATTGATCACATCGCTGCCGCCGACCCACAACATGCCCGAGAGCGCGCCAAAGACCAACAAGATGACCACCGCCATCAACACGGCACGCTGACGCACCCGGGTGCGGGCGATCAGAAAGGCGCGCTCAACTTCGCTGCCAAAGGCGGCTTTTTCCTGCTCTTCGTGGGTAAAACTCTGCACTGTCTTGATGTGCTGAATAATTTCACCGGCGTAACTGCCGACATCGGCAATCGAGTCCTGACTGTCGCGAGAGAGCTTGCGCACCTTGCGGCCAAAGATCAGGATCGGCATCAGCACCAGAGGAACGGCGACAATAATCATCAGAGAGAGTTTGAAATTGGTCACCAGCAGCATAATCAGCGCACCGCTAAAACTAATCGCACTGCGCAGAGCAATAGAAGCCGAAGAACCGATAATTGACTGTAATAAGGTAGTATCAGAGGTCAGCCGCGACATAATATCGCCACTGCGGTTGGTCTCAAAAAATGCCGGATGCAGTGCCACTATATGATTGAACACCGCTTTGCGCAGATCGGCGGTGACCCGCTCACCCAGCCAGGAGATCAGGTAAAAACGCACATAGGTGCCGAGGGCCATCAGTATCGAGGCAATAACAATAAACACAATCGCCTGATTGAGCAGTTCGAGGGATTGCTGAGCAAAACCCTGATCGATCACCAAACGCAGACCCTGCCCCATGGACAGCGTTATACCCGCGGTAAATACCAGCGCCGCGAGAAACACCCAAACCTGTAATTTATAGGGCTTAAAAAACTGTACCAATGACAGCAGCGTCGACATCTTTTTAGGCGGTTCAGCGACCACCTGCGGCGCATCAACAGATTCGAGAGTAAGATTATCGCTGGATTGGCTGATTGGCACAGGGTCACCGGGTTTGAGTTAGAAAATCAATGAGGTTAAGAAGCTAAACAATTAAACAAAAAATCAGCCTTGGACTTCAGGTGGCGAGAGTATGCACTGCTCGTGAAAATAGACAAGGGACAATGGTACCAAGACAGTTTATCCGGCGCCTAAAAGCGGCCTCTCAATAGAGCTGGTTATCTGCCAGCGGCACCTCAAGCGCATTGGACTCACCCTTTTCCGGCCCGCCAATCATTTCATCATAGGCGCTGGTTTGACGCAGCACCGTAGTTTCGGCGGCAACCTTTCTCAGTTGCTTCTGTAACTCCAGCAACTTGGTCGAACGCAACAGCTTGCCCCGATCATCTGACACATAGTGCTCAACCCCGTCGATAATCGCCGAGGCCTGATAGAGGCTTAAATCGATGGAGTGATAAATTAACTTTTCCACGACAAAATACTTGTTCAACTTTGAAACTGATATGGCCACAAAAGGTACCTTTTATTCAATTACTGGTCTATATGTTGGTTTACGAGCGATGGCGTCATTTGGCCTAATATTAAGCGCTTTTTGTAAACTGCACAGTCATAAACTGGGTTGCACTTATGCATTTTTTACTAAAGACTGCGCCCATAAAAAAACATACCAACGGCCACCTATACCTATGAAAGCAATTATTTCTTCACTGACACTAAGCTTACTGATACCCACTTTAGCTGCCGCAGACCCCATATCCGCCAGCCAAACAGACTCTATAATAGAGACCGTCGTGGTCACCGGCCGCCGCAGCGAGCAGAACCTCAGCCAGCTGATCGGCGCCGCAGGCCAGGTCTCAGCCGAACAGCTACAACGCATTGGCCACGCCCATATCAATGAGTCTGCCGCGCGCATTCCCGGTGTGTGGCTCAGTCGCGGCAATGGCCAGGAACTACTCGCCGCCGTGCGCTCACCGGTGTTTACCGGTGCTGGCAGCTGTGCCGAAATCCTTACCACCGAAGACGGTCTGCCGATCCGCCCCACCGGTATGTGCAATGTTAATCAGCTATTTGAAGTGAATAGCGAGCAGGCTTCTGGCCTGGAAATCTGGCGCGGCCCCGGCACTGTGTTCTATGGCTCCAATGCCATGCACGGCGTAATCAACAGTCTCTCAGCCGATATTCAGCGCAACTACTTCTCCCTTGAAAGCGGCAGCCACGATTACAACCGGGTCAAACTGGGCTGGCGTCAGCAGAGTGGCAACCAGACTTGGCAGATCGCTGCCAACGGTGTCACCGACAAAGGCTTTAAAGAATGCGGGCTTCGATCAGCAGAAACTCTCCCTCAAGCACAGCTGGACCGGTTCTGAGCTGAGCACCGACACCCATCTGGCTCTGGTCAATCTCAATCAAGAGACCGCTGGCTATATTAAAGTTAAAGACTCCTACAAAAACTCTGCCGCATGGAAAGCCAACCCCAATCCAGAAGCCTTTCGCGATGGTCAGGCCATGCGTCTGTCGTCACGTATCAGCGGCGCCACCCGCGCCGGCAATGAATGGCAGATAACCCCCTATGTTCGCAAAAGTGAAATGACCTTTTTGCAGCACTATCTACCCGGCCAGCCCGAAGAAAAGAATGGTCAAACCAGTGCCGGTGTGCAGTCGAGCTATCAGACCAGCTTCGCCACTGATACCACCTTATGGCTCGGCACTGATGTTGAATGGGCCAGTATGTGGGTCGAAGAATTTCAAGCCAATGCGCTGGGCGTCGCCAACAATGTGCGCTACCAAGGCCAGCACTATGACTTTGAAGTGGACAGCCAGCAGATCGCCCTGTTCGCCAATCTCGAATGGCAAGTCAGCGATCAGCTGACCACTGAGTTAGGTCTGCGTTACGAGTACCTCAACTACGACTATGAGAACAATATGCTCTCTGGCACTACCAGAGACGATGGCAGCGACTGTAATTCTGCAGATGGAACCTGTCGTTACTTTCGCGCTGACGATCGCTCCGACAGCACCAATAACTTCAATTTCCACCTGGGTGCCGACTACCGCTTTAGCGACAATCTCTCTGCTTATGCACGATTAGCAAGCGCCTATCGTGCGCCACAGATCAATGAGATCTATCGTTTACAGCGCGAGCAGGCCGTGGCTGATATCAAGCCTGAGCAGCTAGACAGTATTGAAGCCGGACTGCGCTTTCGCCAAGATAATCTGGCTGCCGAGTTAAATATTTACAGCATGGATAAAGAGCAGGTCATCATTAAAGACTCCAGTGGTTTTGTGGTCAGCAATGGGGAAACCAGCCACCAAGGAATCGAACTCCAGCTTAGCTATGCCATCAACCAAGCTTGGCAGATCGCCACAGCCGGTAACTGGGCAAAGCATTTGTATGAGCAGAACGGTCTGATCAATGGCGCCAGCATTAATGGCAATGATATAGACACTGCACCCCGCACCCAGGGTAGCGCCCAGCTTCTTTATACGCCCAGCGAAACACGGAGTGCTGAGTTGGAGTGGGTCTATCTTGGCGACTACTACCTGGATCCGGCTAACGCCCATCAGTACGCTGGACACGATATAGTCAACTTCACCGTTCAGCAGCGTTATGAGCAATGGGATCTGCGCCTGAGAGTCACCAACCTGACTGATGAACGGATTGCCGATCGGGCCGACTTTGGCTTTGGTAGCTATAGATACTTTGTCGGTGAAGGTCGTGGTGTATTGGCCGAGGTTAAACGCTATTTTTAAGCGTTAGTCGTTACGAGTTTAAACTTTAAGCTCTAAAATTAGCCAAAAAAACCAGGCCACTCTCTTTAGAGGGCCTGGTTTTTTTTCGTTCTAATTAAACTATCCGTTAGGAACTAGTTTCTAGTCACTGGGCTCATACCAAATCGGTGAGCTGTAAGCACGGTCCTGAGTGGTTTGCTTAACATAGGGCGCCATCTCAACATCAAACTGGGCAGCATCATAGGCGGTCCATCGCGGCGATGGCACTTCAAGAGCGCGCACATAATAGAAGGCCTTCTGCTCAGCACTAAACTGCGGATCCTGCCACAGGGCACTCAATTCCGCAGCGCCGTATTTGTGACTATAGGTTGCCTTGGCTTCATCTACAGTGGAAGGAATATCCGCAACATCACCACTGGCATCCATTGAGCGCAGCTCAGGGTTACTCCAGGCCAGGTTAAAGACTTTCTCATAGACTGCACCCTCTGCATCTTCCCAGCCTTTAATCATCTGCAAGCGATCCAGGTTGGCGCCATTGGGATCTTTTGCGGCCTGCAACATAAATACCGGCGCGGCGGCACTGCTTTGCAACAGGGTGGAACCCATGGGCACGCCTTTGCCATAGCCGATATCCGACATATTCGAGGCTTGCAGATCCGCTTCAGTAAAGTCCCAACCACCAAAGAATCTCACCGTCATGCGGCTGCCAGTAGTGGCATAGACTTCTTTGCGCTGAATCGCGTCCCAAATACCTTCACGGGTGTTCTCTGTGGCCCAGACTGCGGCGTAACCCGAAGCAGCCATCATAAAGCCGGGGACGGTAAACTTACCGCGTCCACCCACAGCATCCTTCCAGCGATCCGGCTGCGGTTCCATACCGGCGCTGTGCTTGCCATAGAAGTTATCTTCGGCGGCGGTGGCCAGTGAGGTGTGTGAATCTGTAGAACCGATCATGCCGAATTTGTAAGGGTTAGCGCCGTAAGTCGACTCCAGTGCCAGACCATTTTTCAGTGCTTCCCGAGCATACTCAAAAGGAATCATCTGATCGGTTTTCGGGACACCGGCAAAATCACCCAGATCCCAGCTTTCATAATCGGCAAAGCGATCATCTGGTGACAACAGTGGATGGGCTTCGCCGTCACCTTTAATCTGGGTGACCTCATAGACAGGCTCCCAGCGGGCGCGGCGGGCGGCATAGTCAGAATCCATCTGATCGCCAAACTCGAGCTCGGCGGTGGGAAACATCAGTCCATTGGAAATATTGCCGTTGTGAGCGATGGCCAGCACTTTGCCGCCACTGGTCTCTTCATACTGCTGTAAAAAGTCCCACAGCACTCTGGGATCCGAACTCTCTTTTGGCGACAGGGGCAACAGAGTCTGTGCCGTCTCAGCATCGTCGCGATAGATCACTACCCGGTGCAAGTTCTGGCCACCCTTCTGGGCAGTAAACTCAAAGCCAATCAAGGGCGTAAAGGTACCCGGTTCATAGTGAGCATCAGCGGTAGCGGTCAAATAATCCCAAGCATTGCCGCGGATATCTTTATCTTCCAACTCACCGGGGGTATCTGATCTAGTCTGGGTAGAATCCAACTGGCGGGCATCATCTACCTCACCGGCAAACAGAATCTCTGACCAGGCCTGTAATGTGGGGTTGGCGAGTAATTTGGGATTGCCTGCTTTCAGGGCAATCATAGCCCCTACACCGTCGGTGTGATCCGCCAGCACTAAGAAGTCCAAAGGCTCGCGCAGCTGGGCTGGCTGGCCCTTGGTGGCCATGACCTTCTCGCCCTTGGCGAAACGATAGGCATCATCTGGCCCCAGAGTGTTGCCAAAGATAAAGGCATCCATAGAGAAGTTCGAGTGCAGATGGGTATCGCCCCAAAACACCTGCTTCTGTAGGGGCTGATCTGCCACAGGAGAATAATGGGGATCCTGATTGCGCGTCTGCTCTGCCACTACGTAGCCAGTTTTGTCGGCCTTAGCCTGTAGTGCTGGTGTCTCAACGCCAACCTCAAGATCTTGATTAAAAGACCAACCAGCGTAAAAAGCGATAGCGATCAGCGCGATGATAAGACTATTTTTTAGGTTCAATTAGGATTTCCTCATTATTTTTATTTTTATTTTTCTGCGTCTCCACTGACTGCGCTCTTGATGCCCCTATTGGGAGCCACCGCATTAGCCTAATTTTCAACGATCTATTGACTATTTATTCTTTATTATCGATTGGGATGTTACCACTAAAAAACAATTTCGTTAGCGTCCAAAGCCGACAGCCTATTCATGGTAATATCGCGTTTTGACAGCACCACTAAAAACGACCAATACGATTAAAAAGCCCTATGTTAAGACTCAGCGAAATCAAACTGCCCCTAGACCACAGCGACGACGATTTACAGCGGGAGATTCTGCGCACCCTGAGTATAGAGGCCGCCGATTTACACAGCTTTAGCATCTTTAAACGCAGCCACGATGCCCGCAAACGCAGTCGTATCATGCTTATCTATCAGCTCGACGTGGTGCTCGCAGACCAAGCTGAAAGCCGCGTGCTGGAAACCACTCCAGCGCTGCCGCGAGTGGGCCCAAGCCCCGACACCAGCTACAAGTTTGTCGCCGAGCCACTGACAGATTTCCCACAGGCCAATCAGCAGCGCCCCATTGTGGTGGGCTTTGGTCCCTGCGGTATTCTCGCCGCATTGGTACTGGCCCAGATGGGACTCAAACCTATAGTGCTTGAGCGTGGCCAGGAAGTGCGTCAGCGCACCAAAGAAACCTGGGGATTCTGGCGCAAACGTAAACTCAACACCGAGTCCAATGTGCAGTTTGGTGAAGGCGGTGCCGGCACCTTTTCCGATGGCAAGCTCTGGAGTCAGGTCAAAGATCGCCGTCATCTTGGACGCAAGGTGTTGCGTGAATTTGTGATTGCCGGAGCGCCTGAAGAAATCCTCACCGACAGCAGACCCCATATTGGCACCTTTAAGCTGGTCAGTATGGTGGAGAATATGCGCGCCGAGATTATCCGTCTGGGTGGCGAAATACGCTTTGAGCAGAAGGTCGAAGGTCTATTGCGTGATCCAGACAACGCAGAGGGCCAAGGCCAGATTACCGGCCTGACATTGGCCACAGGTGAAATTCTCCACAGTCGCCATATAGTCATCGCCATCGGCCACAGCGCCCGGGATAGCTTTCAGATGTTGCTCGATCACGGCGTCTATATTGAAGCCAAGCCCTTCTCTATCGGCTTTCGTATCGAACACCCTCAGTCAACCATAGATAAAGCGCGCTTTGGCGATCAGGCCGGACATCCCATACTGGGCGCAGCAGAATATAAGCTGGTGCACCACTGTAAAAATGGCCGCACGGTTTACAGCTTTTGCATGTGCCCCGGCGGCACTGTAGTGGCTGCAACGTCCGAAGAAGGTCGCGTGGTAACCAATGGCATGTCTCAGTACTCGCGCAATGAGCGCAATGCCAACGCTGCCATTGTGGTGGGCATTTCCCCGGAAGAGGATTTCCCAGACCACCCGCTTGCNGGGATTGATTTGCAGCGNGAGCTAGAAACACTGGCATACCAGCTTGGCGGCGAAAACTACAATGCCCCGGCACAGCTGGTTGGCGACTTTTTAAAAAATCGGCCGTCCACTGAACTGGGTTTCGTGGAGCCCTCCTATAAGCCGGGCATCACTCTCGGCGACCTTTCGAAAGCCATGCCCGCTTTTGCCGTCGCTGCGATTCGTGAAGCAATTCCTCAGTTCGACAAACAGGTCAAAGGCTATGCCATGGCCGATGCCATTATGACTGGGGTAGAAACCCGCACCTCAGCACCGGTGAGCATTAAACGTAACGCGGTCTATCAAAGCGTGAATACCAGAGGACTCTATCCCGCAGGGGAAGGAGCCGGGTATGCCGGGGGAATTTTGTCCGCAGGAATTGATGGCATTAAAGTGGCTGAAGCACTAGCATTAGACCTATTAAAATAGCTCTACTAAAATAGCTCTACTAAAATAGCTCTGTTAGATAGCCCATCCTAAAAGGACTCTTCCTTAGGCCTATCGTTAACTAGATAAGAAGATAATAATAAACGTCTCGGCAACCCAGTTGCCAGGGGAAGCACCATGAAAAACGACGATATTTCAGCTCAGGCTGCAGAGATCATTAGCTCCGACAGAGAGCATATCTGGCATCACCTAACCCCTCACAACGCGTTTAAAAATAGCGATCCGCTGATTATTAAAAGTGGTATAGGCATGCGCGTCACCGATATCAAAGGCACTGAATATCTCGATGCCACCTCCGGCGGAGTCTGGTCTGTCAATGTAGGTTATGGCCGCGAGTCCATTGCCAATGCAGTGCGCGACCAGCTGCTCGAAATGTGCTATTTCGCCAACAGTGCCGGCAGTATTCCCGGGGCAAAATTTGCCGAGCGACTGCTGCAAAAAATGCCGGAAATGCGTGACGCTGAAGGCAACAATAAAGGCAAAGTCTACTATTCCAATTCTGGCTCCGAAGCCAATGAAAAAGTTTACAAAATGGTGCGCCAGTTAGCCCACATTAATGGCGATGGCCGCCGTCATAAAATCATCTTCCGCGACCGCGATTATCACGGTTCAACCATCGGCGCCCTCAGCTCCACCGGTCATCAGCAGCGCAAAGAACAGTACGGACCCTTTGCCCCAGGCTTTTCTGAGTTTGCCCACTGCTGCTGTTACCGCTGCCCCTTTGGCAAAACCTATGGCAGCTGCGATATAGAATGCGCCAAAGATCTGGAGACTGCGATTTTGCGCGAAGGCCAAGATCAAGTGGGTGCAGTGGTACTAGAACCGATTACTGCGGGTGGCGGGATTATTCCCCCCGTCCCTGAGTATTTCCCGATCATTCAGGCGATCTGCAAAAAATACTCGGTGCTACTGCATATAGATGAAGTGGTCTGTGGTCTCGGCCGCACCGGAAAATGGTTTGGCTATCAGCACTACGACGTCAAACCGGACCTAGTGACCATGGCAAAAGGTCTCGCCAGTGGCTATGCGGCCATTTCCTGCACCGTGGCCACCGACCAAGTCTTCAATCAGTTTGCCGCGGAAGATGCCGGCATCTTGGACTACTTTAGAGATATCAGCACCTTTGGTGGTTGTACTGGCGGCCCCGCCGCGGGCCTCGCCAATATGGATATTATCGAAGAGGAAAACCTGCTGGATAATGTGGTGCAGATGGGTG
>JGI20153J14295_10003315_pt1 | contig 10824 bp, 7 predicted proteins | sample COG_03_FD_14295 | JGI IMG/M metagenome (IMG submission 14295) | reverse complement strand
CAGGTTCAATTGAATTTGTGATTTATCGAATTCTGGGTGGTCTGGCTGTAGGTGCAGCGTCGGTTATGTCGCCAGCGTATATCAGTGAAGTAGCGCCAGCACGTTATCGCGGTCGTCTCACAACTATTCAGCAAATTGCGATTATCAGCGGTTTATTCATGGCTTTTGTGAGTAACTATTTATTGGCTGATTTAGCAGGGCTTTCTACCGCTGAATTGTGGATGGGTTTTGATGCTTGGCGTTGGATGTTTTGGATTGAATTACTACCAGCCTCAATATTTTTAATCGCGTTATTTTTTATTCCAGAAAGCCCGCGCTTTTTAATGGCGGCCGGCAAGCACGAAGCCGGTCATGCGGTGTTAATAAAGCTTTATGGCGAGACTGCTGGCACGCAAAAAGCGACTGAAATAAAAGCGTCTCTTGCTGAAGATCATCATGCGCCTAAGCTGTCTGATCTTATTGAGAAATCATCAGGTAAGGTTAGAAAAATTGTTTGGATTGGTATTGGCCTTGCCGTTTTTCAACAGTTAGTCGGTATAAACGTTGTCTTTTATTATGGCGCTGTACTTTGGCAGGCAGTTGGTTTCTCAGAAGCCGATGCTTTATTGATTAATGTGATCAGTGGTGCTGTCAGTATTATCGCTTGTATCATAACGGTGTTATTGGTCGACAAAATCGGTCGCAAGCCGCTGCTTCAATGGGGCTCTATAGGCATGGCGGTATCGCTCGCTTTAATGGTACTTGCATTTGTTAATGCCGATGTTGGCCCAAGTGGTGATCTTGATGCTGGGAGTGGGGGCCGTTGGCATTGATTGCGGCCAATGCCTATGTCTTTATTTTCAATATGTCATGGGGTCCAGTGATGTGGGTTATGTTGGGCGAAATGTTCCCTAATCAAATTCGTGGCTCGGGTTTGGCGGTTGCTGGTTTGTTTCAGTGGTCGGCTAACTTTGCGATTACTATGACGTTCCCGATATTACTGGCGAGCGTTGGCTTAGCTGGTGCCTATGGTTTTTACGCATTAAGCGCCGCTATTTCAGCCGTCTTTGTTTTCGTTTATGTTTATGAAACCAAGGGTGTTGAGTTAGAGCAGATGAAGGGTTAAATCGCTGTTTGACATGAAAAAGTATGGCCCATAAAAAACCCGACATGCGTCGGGTTTTTTATTAAATGGCGGAGAGGCAGGGATTTGAACCCTGGGACGGGATAAACCGTCGCTGGTTTTCAAGACCAGTGCTTTCGACCACTCAGCCACCTCTCCAAAAAATCAGGCGCAAGTATACCTTGCCATTTATATCTGGCAAGGCCTTTTTCGCCTTAAACTGCCGCTATTAAGATGTTCTTTTCGCTCTTGGATCATTCGATGCACGATTTACATCTTTAACCGGCAAATCAGCAGCGTCAGCCACTAATGGTTTGCTAACGTTAATCTCAAGTGTGCTAGTGGCAATCTTATGCTCAGCTTTCTTTACTTTCTTAACACGAGGATCATTTCCCGCGCGTTGATCGGGTGATTCAGTAGTATCTGCAGCGGTAACACTTACAGGGCTCACTGTCTCTGCAGCTACTGGTGCAGCTTCTACTGGCGCCGCTTTTACAGCTTCAACACTGGCAGGAGCAGCTTCTTTAGCTACTGCTTCAGTGGCGGGGGCTGCTTTTACTTCAGCAACGGCTTTCACTTCTGTAACTACTGGCTCAGCGGCTATAACCGTTTTACTTGCTGGTGCTTCGCTAGTGACTGGCGCTGTCTCTTTAGTTGTTGTAGCTGGTGCTGACTCTGCTGCTTTAACTACCGGCTTAGCGGCTTGTTCAGACGTTTTAGCAACTGTTTTTTCCGTTACTGGCGCTGAGCTTGGAGTTGATGCTGCGTTTGCAGAACTATCAGTGGCAACATTGCCATTCACATCAGCGCTGGCGGCTTCTTGATTGCCATTCGCTTCATTGCTAGCTTCGCTGCGTTTTCCACCACGACGTCGTGGTCCACGTGATGAACGAGCGCGTTGATTATCAGGGCGCTTTCTTGGCGCGTCCGTCGAATCATTGCCTTTTCCTTCACTGGTTGGCGCTACAGCATCAGTTTGGGTTTTTTCTGCAGCATTGTTATTGGTCGTATTGTTAGCATTGTTGTTACTGCCTTCACCGCCACGTCCACGTCCGCCTCTGCGACGATTAGAGCGAGGTTTAGGGCTATCATTGCTTTCGTTGTTGTCATTGGCGCTACGGCGTTCTTTGTTTTTCTCAGATGCTTTAGCCTCTTGTTGATTGCCGCGTGGCTTTCTTCCGCCTTCGTCGTTATTACGATTTTGATTATCGTTGCGATTTTTTGAATTACCACGATTACCACGTTGATCTTGACGACGTTTATTATTGCCACGGCTGTTTCTGTTTGAAGAGCGGGCAGGCTTTTGTGCGGGTTTAGGCGCTTCTTTAGCTGGGCTTCCAAATAATGCCGTTAAGATGCGCTTCAGTAAGCTAGGCTTTTTCTCTACTGCAGCTGCGTCAGCAGTGGGCGCCGTTGCAGGACGACGATTCGGTGCTTGCTGGGTCAGCTTTGACGGCTGAACGGCTGCCACCGGTTGCTCTATAGCAATTTCTCTGACATCCAGAATAGACTCTTCAACTTCTGCATCATGAGCAAGATCATAACTCACGACTTCACCGGCATCGGTGTCGTCATCACGTAAACGAACAACTTCATAATGCGGTGTAACTAATGCTGGATTAGGGATAACTAATACACGTAATTTATTAGTCTTCTCAATTTTGCGAATGGCTGAGCGTTTCTCATTTAGCAAGTAGGTTGCTACATCCACAGGTACCATAGCGCGAATTTCTGCACTACGATCTTTTTGTGCTTCATCTTGTATTAGTCTAAGAATAACTAACGCCAGTGATTTAGTATCACGAATAGTGCCTTGGCCATCACAGCGTGGGCAAACAGTCGCAATTGTTTCGCCAAGTGATGGGCGTAAACGCTGGCGAGACATTTCTAATAAACCAAAGCGTGAGATACGACCGACCTGGACGCGTGCACGATCAGCTTCAAGCGCATCACGCATGCGGTTTTCTACTGCGCGCTGGTTGCGGTTAGATGACATATCGATAAAGTCGATAACGATTAAGCCACCCATGTCTCTTAAACGTAATTGACGAGCAATTTCGTCTGCTGCTTCTAAGTTGGTTTGCAGGGCTGTCTCTTCGATATCACTACCGCGTGTTGCGCGTGCGGAGTTGATGTCGATGGCGACCATGGCTTCGGTAGGATCAATAACAATTGAGCCGCCAGAAGGTAGGTGTACTTCGCGTTGAAAAGCCGTTTCAATTTGGCTTTCTACTTGATAGCGATTGAATAATGGAATTTCACCGCTGTACTGTTTAATTTTGCTCGCATAATGCGGCATCACTTTTTCAACAAACTGTGAGGCTTCTTGATAAGCGTCGGCACCATCAATTAACACTTCGCCAATATCGTTGCGAACATAGTCGCGAATAGCGCGAACAATCACGTTGCTCTCTTGGAATAATAAGAATGGTGCAGGTTTAGGTTCGGCAGCGGCTTGCACGGCTTCCCAAATGGTTAGCAGGTAGCTTAAATCCCACTGCAACTCTTCTGAGCTTTTACCAATACCAGCGGTACGGACAATTACGCCCATACCTTTAGGGATTTCAAGATCGGCCATTGCATCACGCAGTTGGTCGCGTTCTTCGCCTTCGATTCGACGAGAAATACCGCCGGCTTTAGGGTTATTTGGCATAAGAACCATATAACGACCTGCGAGGCTAACAAAAGTACTTAGTGCTGCGCCTTTTCCGCCGCGCTCTTCTTTTTCAACTTGAACAATAACTTCGGTGCCTTCTTTAACGACATCTTTGATTTTCATTCGCCCTTGGCTGTTAGGCGGTGAACGGTAGAAGTATTCGCGGGCTATTTCTTTAAGCGGTAGGAAACCATGACGCTCAGCACCAAAGTCGACAAAGGCGGCTTCTAGGCTGGGTTCTACGCGGGTGATTTTACCTTTGTAAATGCTGGCTTTCTTTTGGACGCGGGTGCGGTTTTCGATATCAAGGTCATACAGTTTTTGACCGTCGACCATGGCAACCCGAAGTTCTTCAGGCTGTGTAGCATTGATTAACATGCGTTTCATAATGTTCTCTTCACTGGTGGGCAGCTATCGCGATTATTCGCGCAGTAAGCTCAATAGTCAGAAAAGAATAGAAGCGAAAGAAGGAACGTGTTGAGACGGTGGGTTAAACCTAGCGGCAAGGGTTNGAAGTCTAACGAAGNACTCGTGGCTAGTGATGAGAGGTAACAGTATAAGGGGTTAACACACCGCTTATTTGTTAGTTCGCCATAGCTAGTTTTGAGCTATTTTGGGCGCTGCAGACCGAAGTAGAGGGTTTGCCTTAAAGTTTTAGGCTGTTATTAAACCATGGCTTGGGTTCGACGGCGGTTGACGGCCGATAACACGAACGAAGTCATTTTCTATTTTGGTGTGCGCTCGATACTTATCTTATTCCAGCTTAACTGGAGTAGGGCGCATCGATGGCGCTTCTTCTTTGTTAGGCAGTGCGTTGCACTGCTTTGGCTGGCGGTCCATGTGCAATCGCTATTACTAGTGATGCTTCAATGGAATCTTTCAATACATCTAACTGCGTGTATCGATGGAGCGCCGGCTAAAATCTTTCCTCTATCGCTGGGTGATAACTTAAAGCAAGGCTAGATATAAGCGTCGCTTTGTCTGCACTGTTCATACTGGTAATTGACCTTGGTAAGGTGAATTACTCGCTCGATTCGTCATTCGACTATCGATGTGCTTGGGCAGAAATTACATATGTGCTTTCTGCCGAAAGTTTTATCACTGTTAGCTACGTAATATTTAAAAAATCAATCCAAAGCTGCGGTTCCGTTGCTACTTTGGCGTTAGTGTCTTTGCTCTCGCTTTATCTGTATTAACTGGCGAGGCCCTTCAGTTATTTGGTCTTGAGCCGTAATTAAACGGCTGACAACTACTGGGCGGAAACTACTGACCCGTTGTATAGCCTGTTGTCTTTTAGACTTTTGGCAATGCCAGACCGTAATAGGGGTCTGCTTAGCCTTCGAAAAATCTTAGCGGTGAGTATCTAGTCGCCGTTTTAGTCTTTCGCCTTAAATGACTTGTGTCATTTGAATATCATTTAGCAGTAGTGGGTCCTCAGGCTACCGCGCGGCCAAAAAGTTCATTCTTTGGGGGCGATACGGCATAAGGTCATGCTGCTAGTGCTTTAGTTTAGACTACCTTTGTCTAAACCTCCTTGTCTGGGTTGTTCGTTTGTACACAGAATTATCATTATTTGAATAATCGTGGTTTATTATTCGATACTTATACTGTGTCGATCTTAAATCAATGAAACAGGGCTTTAAAAATCTGATAAGCTCTCTGTTTGTTGGCTTTTATTAAATAAGCCAAAATAAGCAGAAGTCATCGTAACATTATCCTTTAAGTACCTCAATTGCTTTGATTTTTTAATTCATTCTTTACTTTTAGCCATGGCTAGAGTGACAGGAAGTGTGTTCTTGGTTGAAATAGTGCAGAAAAGCGTCGAACTGGTCACGATCGATCTCGATTATGCTGGGCAGCGGCTTGATAATTTCTTAATGGCAAGGCTGCGAAGCTTGCCTCGTTCACGACTCTATCGGATTCTTCGGAAGGGTGAGGTGAGGGTTAATAAAGGCCGTGTTGGGCCCGATTATCGGCTTTGTGAAGGCGATATCGTCAGAATACCTCCGGTACACCTTACGGCCAAAAAACCGATGCCGGGTGTTTCGCCCAGTTTTGCCCGTTTGTTGACAGATGCCATCCTGTTTGAAGACGATAGCCTCATGGTAATCAATAAGCCCGCAGGTTTGGCTGTGCATGGCGGCAGTGGTTTGTCGCTTGGTCTTATTGAGGCTTTAAGACAAATTCGCGAAGATTGCCGCTTTCTTGAGCTGGTGCATCGTTTAGATCGGGATACGTCCGGTTGCTTAGTGATTGCGAAAAAGCGTTCGGCGTTGGTTTCTTGTCATGCGGCATTAAGAGATAAGACCGTCGATAAAACCTATACAGCGCTGGCGGTGGGGCGATGGCCTGTCGGTTTGGATTCTGTAACAGCGCCTTTAAAGAAAAACACCTTGCAGTCGGGTGAGCGAATGGTAGTTGCCGCTCCCGATGGTAAGCCTTCAGAAACAGGGTTTAAAGTTTTACAGCATTACGCAGGTTACACCTTAATGCAGGCTATGCCAGTGACGGGTCGTACCCATCAAATTCGTGTGCATGCCCGAGTGGCGGGTTATCCCCTATGCGGTGATGTGAAATACGGTGTCACTGAAGTGAATGCGGCGCTGGCTGAACAAGGCCATAAGCGCTTATTTCTGCATGCCAGCGCTATTGATATTCCTTATGATGGCGGTCGCTTGCAAGTGCAGAGCGAATTACCTCCAGAGTGGGATGTTTTCTTGTCGACATTAGAAGCTAAAGCGCCACGTCGCTAATAAACTCATACGAGTATTAAATGTTATTGATTTTTGATTGGGACGGCACCATAGCCGATAGTCGTGAGCATATTGTTGCTGCGATGCAAGCGGCTATAAGCACGCTTCAATTACCTGCACAAACGGATAATCGCTGTGCACAGATGATTGGTCTGGGTTTGCAAGAAACCGCTCTCAAGTTGTTTCCTCATTTTTATAATAATGGATTCGATGAGCAAGAAGGCATTAATCAAAGCGGCCTTGAACAATTTTCCCAGCATTATTCTTCGCATTTTACTTATTTAAAAAAGCAGTATGGACCGACGCAGTTTTTTCCTGGTGCTATTGAAACGCTAGAAAAGCTTAAAGCGCAGGGACATTTATTGGCTGTTGCTACGGGTAAAAGTCGGCGTGGCTTGGATAGGACGCTTGCTGCGGATAATCTTGTCGATTTGTTTATTGCTACCCGCGCAGCCGATGAAACGGCATCAAAACCAAATCCAATGATGCTTGAAGCGTTGCTTAATGAAACTAATATGTCCGCCGAGCAAGCCGTGATGATTGGTGATACCAGTTATGATATGCAAATGGCTGTGAATATTGATATGCAGAGAATTGCTGTGAGCTACGGTGTGCACGAAGTCTCAGTGTTGGAACAGTATGCGCCATCACTTGTCATAGATCGCATGGAACAGTTGTTGCAATGGCCTGCGCTAGTCTAAAATCATAGGTTAAGCGTCGATGTGGCGATTAATTGAAATAGCTTGTTAGTTTGTTAGTTTGTTAGTTTGTTAGTTTATTAGTTTATTAGTTTATTAGTTCGGTAGTTAAAAGAGAGGGATTCAATTTTGTTTGGTAAAAACTCATCAAGTGAAAGTGGCAGTCAGAATAGTGCTATCGATAATTCATTGAATAAACCTGAATGGCAGATTTTAGAAAAAGTCGCCACGGCGTCTGTGATTGAACAGCGCAAAGCGCGTCGCTGGGGAATCTTTTTTAAGTTTCTCACTTTTGCCTATTTATTTATGATTGTTGCTGCGTTTATGCCAAGCGATGCAACTCTTCCTTCTGCGGGTGGCGATCATGTTGCCTTAGTCTCTCTTGATGGTGTTATTGCTGCTGGTGCGCCAGCTAACGCTAATACCGTGGTGGCTGGACTGCGCAATGCTTTTGAAGCAACTAGTTCAAAGGCTGTTATTCTTGCTATTAATTCTCCGGGAGGAAGCCCTGTTCAATCAGGTTATATTAACGATGAAATTCATCGTTTAAGAGGTCTGTATCCGGAGAAGAAATTACATGCGGTTATTGCCGATTTAGGCGCCTCTGGTGGCTATTATATTGCTGTGGCAGCCGATCAAATTTATGCCGATAAAGCTAGCCTGGTGGGTTCTATTGGCGTTATCAGTGCCGGTTTTGGCTTTCAAGGGCTAATGGAAAAAATAGGCGTTGATCGTCGCGTTTATACGTCTGGCGAGAGTAAAGCCTTTCTGGATTCTTTTCAGGCCCAAAAAGAAGCCGATGTTGAATTTTGGAATTCAGTCTTGGATGTTACTCATGCGCAATTTATTGATGTCGTAAAGCAGGGTCGTGGCGAGCGTTTAATCGATGACCCTGAAATTTTCTCAGGGTTAATTTGGACTGGTGAGCAAGCGTTAGCTAAAGGGTTGATTGATGGCCTAGGTAGTGCCGGTTTTGTTGCGCGTGAAGTTGTCGGTATCGATAATATTATTGATTACACGGTTCAGCCGAATCCTTTTGAACAATTTGCTCGCAGAATAGGCGCGAGTTTTTCTATGGGCGTTGTTAGTGCGGCGGCACCTCAGCTGCGTTAACCGTTTATCATTACCGGCAGTAATATTTGTACCGATAGGCCGGCTTCAGTGTTTTTTGCACTAACACTTCCCTTATGTCTTTGGATGACTCGCTGCACAATAGCGAGTCCTATTCCATAGCCGCCAGTATCACGATTTCTTGCTCTGTCAACACGATAGAACGGTTGAAAGATTTGTTCTAGATCTTCTTGTGGGACGCCTGGGCCGCAGTCATTAATAGATACTTGAAAGTAAGAGCCCGATACAAAAACGAAAGACTGGTTTGCGCTCTCTTTATTCGGTTTGTTAACTAAAGAGAGCTCGATAGTAATTTGACTATTATTCGCGGTGTAATGAATCGCATTTCTAATAATGTTTTCCATCGCACTATGTAGTTGTACAACGGTTGCTGCAACCAGTGATTCCCTGCAGTCGGTATGCAGCGATAAGCTAACTTGTTTGACTTCGGCTTCAATGGTGCAGTCATCGATAATCGACTCTAACAGTTCAGTTAAGTCGATAGTGTCGCTAAGTGGTGCTGAATCATCCGGCATCGATAGCAGTTGACCAATCAAATCATTTAAGCGATTAGCTTCTTTTTCTATACGATCAAGTTCTTTGCTGCTGTCTTTTTGGCGCGCTATTTCTAGTGCAATTTGAAGGCGTGCAAGCGGTGAGCGCAATTCGTGTGAAATATCTCGTACTAGGCGTCTCTGATTTTCTAAACTGGTTTCAAGTGCCGTTGCCATGTCGTTAAAATCGAGGCCGAGCTGTGACAGTTCATCATTTTTGCTTAAGTTAAAAAGCTTTGCTCGTGCACTTAAATCACCGCTGGCTAAAGCGCACGTGTGGCAATACTTAGTTGTTTTATATTACGTGTTAGGTAGCGTGCAAGTACAAAGCAGACAAGGGCGCTTAGCACTAACCCCAATGTGAATTGCACGCCTATATCATTAACCCATGCTTTTGCTTTTAAAATATTGGTGCCTGGCATATCCAGTACAAAGCGAATTTGTTCGCCGGTAATTGATCGCTCTTTACGGCCAATGCGCAGTCGTGTGACGCTCGATTGCGTTTGATAAATGGAGGTATCTAAGGCGTCAATCATTTGCTGAATGTTATCGTCAAATAACGGCGTGCTTAAAGGGCTTTTTTCTTCATAGGCAACGTGAAAATGAATGTCGTTTTCTGCTAGTTGTGCTTTCCACTCTTCAATTTCATCGGGTAAGCGGCGTACAATAAATACCGATCGATCGACGAGCTTTAAGGGCGTGAGTCCCTGCATATCAATGGTGCTTTGTTGGCGAAGTGCGTCACTGAGTATTACGGCGCTACTGCCAAGAATAAGGCTGGTTACCCAGAAGCCAAGAAAAATTTTCCAATAAAGACTAAACATCGATTTGGTTCACTAATATATAACCTGAGCCGCGAACGGTTTTGATAAGTTCTGTTTCGCCAAGATGAGCTGCAATTTTTTTTCTAACGCTACTTATATGTACGTCGATGCTTCGATCGTAGCGCGTATGTTTTCGATTTAATGCAATTTCGGTCAGTTCTTCTTTGGTGACAATTTTTCCTGCATGAGCCATAAGCGCTTGCAAGGTATTAAACTCTGCGCTGGTCAGTTCAAGGGTCTTGTCATTAATGCTGGCATTGCGATTGCCACTGTCCAGGGTGATGCCATGAATGCTTTGACTTGATGAGCGTTGGCTAGGCGTACTTTGTTCTGTGCGTCTTAATACGGCGCGCAGCCTGGCTAGTAACTCTCTTGGGTTGCAGGGTTTTGGTAGGTAGTCATCGGCGCCAGCCTCAAGCCCAACAATGCGATCAATATCATCACCGCGTGCGGTTAACATTAGCACGGGTGTCGCTGAGAAGCCTCGAAGACGTTGAAGAATATCGAGCCCTTGCATGCCGGGTAGCATAAAGTCGAGAACAATAGCGTCATATGGCTTATTTTGACTATGCGTTTGTTGCAGGTGTTCTACTGCTTCTAAACCGTCGTGTATGAGTGAGACAGTGATACCTTCATTGTTTAAGTATTGCTCGAGTAATTGACAAAGTTCTATGTCGTCATCAACGATAAGAATGTTTTGTGACATGACTGTGGCCGCCGCATAAATAAATAAATTGTGATTATGCGTTAAGTATATCGCGAGTCGTGGCTGCTTAGCGATAACCATTATGGCAATTGCTGTTGAGGTTGAATGAAGGTGAGTCATTTATGGCAAAGCTGGGGTCGTAATTTGATGATAATTGAGGCAAAAAAAAGCCCACTAATAAAGCGGGCTAGGAATAAATTGTATGCCTGGAGAAACATAAAATTTTGGAGTTGAGCAAATAACTTGGATCTAAACATTAACAATGATCTAAACAATAACTCTGATTTAAACAATAACCTTGATTTAAACAATAACTCTGATTTAAACAATAACCCTGATCTAAACAATAAATAGTGTTCTTAGTTGCTGAAGCTGGCGCTCTTAAGGTGAAATAAGATTGCTCAGCGATTGAGGTTCATTA
>JGI20153J14295_10003314_pt1 | contig 10833 bp, 9 predicted proteins | sample COG_03_FD_14295 | JGI IMG/M metagenome (IMG submission 14295) | reverse complement strand
GGTATCATGCCGTTGTAGCAGGCCATGATGCAATGCTTGCCCTTCACGCGGTAAGTTTCACCCTGAGTCACGTAGCTAACCGAAACAGAACCATCGGTATTGTTATGTGCGTTAACCGCGGAGCTGTTCAGCCGGAGCCGCACTGAGTGGTTCGGTAAATCCAGTTTGTTGTAGTCGAAACGGGCCGTGATTAGATCTTCGATGGTGCTGCCGGGGGCCGCAGCTGGAATCAGACGCCTTACCATTTGTCTTGCCAACGAGGCGTTGCCGTCGGGCATCCATACCACGTCAGAATCTTCGAGTATCATGCTGTCTGCCAGAGCCTCATAGGCTTCCTGCCCTAGCACGCTAAAGCCCGGTGACCCCCACTTGACGGCATCGGCAATTGAGATGGAGTCGGCGCCTAGGCAGAAAGTCACACCTATCACCGTATTCCATAGCGAAGAGGTATTTTCCGCGAGGCCAACATACTCCCTAAGGAAGTTTTCGTAGCTGGTGCGCTTGAGAAACTCCTTGATATTTTTCTCTGGCAGGGGTTTCTTCAGCGCCAGAGTGCCCTCTACAAACGCAATGAGTTTCTGTTGTTCTGCAGCCGGGACTGTCAGAGACTGAATCAGCTCAGGGTAGTTGCCCATACCAAACCAGGCGCCCATCCAGGGTCCGTTGATAACCGTGTCTTTGCCGAAGTGCTTGCGGTCTGTATACAGGCCAACCTGTGACTCTGGGCTCGCTAGATCCCAACCGGGCGCCATCGCTGCCCTGACTTTATCGATATCAAAGCCCAGATCTCTTACCAACTGCTTGGATTGCGGGGAATACAGATGTGAATCTTGGAAATTACCACTGCCGCCGGGAGCGAGCAACATCCTGCCCTGGCTGTGGAACTCATTGCGCCTGGCGTGGCCACCAAATTCATCGTGGTTATCCAGCAGGAGGATGCGTGCATCTTTGCCGGCCTTCTGCTGATAGAACAGGGCGGCAGCCAGACCGCTGATACCCGAACCCACCACTATCAGGTCGTATTCCTCGTTGAGGTCCTGATAGCTGGAAGGTTTCTCTCCGCGCCAAGCCAAGGCATGGGAGGTTTCAAAAGCACCATCGTGATTGCCGCGAATGCCCGTCAACGCAGGCGGATAATAGTCGCTGGAGAGCGCCGACGCTGATTTTATGGCCTCTGCCAGCGCAGTATGTGGGCCAATTACCGCAGCACCGGCCAGGCCAATGGAAACGCCGTTGAGAAAGTCTCTTCGTGTTATTTGTTTAGCCATGTATTAAACCTGTGCGAATGAATTATTGTTCCAGTAGTTTGTAAAATAGGTTGGTGTCGAGAAACTCGGTAATACTGCAGATCTTGTCGTCTCGATAGCGGAGTACGTGTACGTACTCATTGTTGTAAGGCATACCTGTACGGCCGTTTGCCTTACCATTGAACTGTACAACGGCGATGCCGTCTCCCGTCACGATGTCATTCACGGTGATTGCCACGCCGTTCTGAATCGCCACTATTGACGGCATCGGCGGCTGTTCCCTCCGGTACCTTGCCAATGGCCTCATGTGTTTTGAGTGTCATTCTTCGTTTCCTGTATGGGTGCGTTGACAGCGACCCCTATGATAATTAAACTTTACATCAGTGTATAGTGTAGTGCTCGCTTTAACGAGTGTTTTTTGACCGGAATTGGAGCTAGCCCTTGAAGATTGTATTGGATTGCGATAAATGCCAGGGGCATGCCATGTGTGCCGCCCAGGCGCCGGAAGTCTATGAGTTGGACGACACCGGTTATAATAGAATGAGTGAGTTCACTGTCGTCGAAGGGCAGGAGGAGGCAGCTAGGCTTGGCGCTTCCTGGTGTCCTGAGGACGCTATTACCCTGATAGAGTGCTGCAGTATGAGAACGATTTACAGTGAGCAGCACATGGTAACCGGGCCCAAGACATGGCCCGTCAGATTTGAATTCAACTGATCTCTTGCAGAGCATAAGGTTTGAAAGCGCGAGTGGCCTGACGCTCGCGGCAGATGTAGGCGGGCCTGAGGCAGGTCAGCCTGTACTTCTGTTACACGGGGGTGGCCAGACGCGTCATTCCTGGAGCAAGGCCCTCTCTGAACTGGCGGCAGCGGGATACAGGGTGACAGCCCCAGATTTGCGAGGGCATGGGGATAGTCAGTGGTGCACCCAGGGCGGCTATGCATTGGATGACTATATTGTCGATTTAGGCCTTATCATGGACTCGCTGCCATCGGCCCCGGTATTGGTTGGTGCTTCTCTGGGTGGTGTGGTCTCGCTGATCGGCCTTGGTGAAATGCTTTTGCCCCGTGCGAGGGCACTCGTTCTGGTCGATGTTGTGCCGCGCATGGAGACGGCCGGCGTGCAGGAAGTCATAGACTTCATGTCCGCTAACACCGGTGGATTTGTGTCGATTGAAGCTGCGGCCGATGCAGTTGCGCAGTACCTGCCGCATCGCCCTCGGCGTTCCAGCAGGGATGGCCTGCTCAAGAACCTGAGGCAACGCAGCGACGGGCGCTATTACTGGCACTGGGATCCTGCGATTCACAGCAGTGCTGGCTCATCAGGTTACATCGAGGCTATGGCGCGGCGAATGGAAGAGGCCGCCAGGCTAATCGATATTCCTACCCTGGTGGTGCGGGGAGGACAGAGCCGCGTGGTGAGTCCGGAGGGGGTGGCGCACCTGGCAGAACTGATACCCCACGCTGGCTATGTAGATGTTGCCTCAGCGGGGCACATGGTTGCTGGCGATCAGAATAATGAATTTAATGAAGTTATTCGAGAGTTCCTCGCCTCTTCATTTGGAAGTGCTTGAAATTCCCGATAGCATCCGGGGGGGCTACTCATAACAATTTAGGAGTCAAAAAGTGAAACCATTGAAAAATCGCACAGTTGTAATTACTGGTGCACTGGGCGGGCTAGGCAGAACTGTATGTGCAGTCGCTGAATCTCAGGGCGCTCGTGTTATTCGTGTGGATATTGCCCGCGACGAGAACCTTCCTGATTGTCATGCGGTCGATCTCACCAACGCCGATGCCACACGAGAGTTGATACAAAGTTTCGGACCTTTCGATAGCCTGGTCAATCTCGCCGGTGGCTTTGCCATGGGTACCGAAAGCTGGGACTCGAGTGACGAGCAATGGGACCTCATGTTCAGTCTGAATGTGTCTACCATGCGCAATGCCATCAGGGCCGCTGTTCCTGTGCTGCTGGAACAGCAGAAGGGAAGTATCGTCAATGTCGGCGCTTTTGGAGCGCGTGAAGGGCAGGGTTTGATGGGGGCCTACTGTGCGTCCAAGAGTGTGGTGATGCGTCTCACCGAAACTCTTGCCGAGGAACTTAAAACGAAGGGCATCAATGTCAATGCCGTATTACCCACGGTAATTGATACTGCCGCCAACCGTTCCGCAATGCCTGAAAATAATCCTGCCGACTGGGTATCGCCCGATGACCTGGCTAGCTGTTATCTGCTTCCTACTTTCTCCAGCTGCCAAAGCCGTGCACGGTGCGCTGTTGCCTGTGCGGGGATTGAGTTAGTGAGCTAACTGCTGTCTTAGTGATGTTCAACTGAATACTTCTTCTGGGGGTATCTCTCGATTGGTGCCTTCTTCTATAAGCACCAACGGTTCTGGCAAGTTAACTCTCTGATCTTGCTATAATCGGTGAATGAAAACATATATGCGTCATCGTTTTCCTCCCGATATCATCAGTTATGCGGTTTGGGTTTATTATCGTTTCAATCTTAGTTACCGAGATGTTGAAGACTTGCTCGCTGAGCGCGGTGTTGTCGTTAGCCGCGAAGCAATTCGCTCCTGGTGTATAAAATTCGGTGCGAATTACACTCGTCGTTTGAAGAAAAGCCATCGTGGTTTTGGTGATACGTTCTTTCTTGATGAAGTATTCGTAAAAATAAATAGCAAGCAGTACTACCTGTGGCGCGCAGTCGATCAAGACGGCGAAGTAGTTGATGTGTTTCTCCAATCAAGACGCAATGATGCTGCTGCAAAGCGTTTCTTCAAACGTTCAATACATCGTCATGGCGGCGAACCTAGAAAAATTGTCACTGACAAGCTACGAAGTTATGGTGTTGCTCACAGAGAATTAACGCCTGAGGCTATTCATAACACGACGCAGTATGCCAATAATAGGGCGGAGCAATCACACGAAACGACCAGAGTAAGGGAGCGCGTTATGAGGCGGTTCAAATCGGTTGGCCAAGCTCAACGTTTTCTCAATGCTCATGCATCGGTTAGTAATTTATTCAACCTTGGCAGGCATCTGATTTCAGCGAATCATTACCGAGACCTTAGGGAAGTTGCGTTTAAAGAATGGGAAAGGGCGGTTGCTTGATGTTTTATTATTGATTTACTTAATCAGGATGACTTAACTTGCCAATACCCTAATTGGCACTCCATATGAGGCATAGTGTTTTTTTGGGCGAGATACAGAATGGTTAATCTTGGATCAAATGGCTTAAGTTAAATTATAAGTTTCTGCCACAGCACTTTTTAAATTTACGGCCATTACCACAGATACAGGGGTCATTGCGCCCAGTCTTTGGAGCATCCCGTGTAATAGGCGTTTTGGGAGGACAACAGCTTGTGTTGGTGCACCTAGGTTCATTGCCTTCAATCATTGCGTTGGCTGAAAGGTCACTTTTTTCGTTCATATCAATTCTTTACTCTTCTCTTATTCCAATTAGGCTGCGTAGCTAGTATGTCACAGAATGCCCGTATACAGGATACCCCGTATGATACAGAGAGTGGAGTCTAGTATGAAGGGGGTTTTTTCGGGGAGATATACCGCAGAAATGGCTGACCCAGTTATCCTGTTTGTGATATGCATGCGGGTTAATCGGTTGCTGACCCTACACAGATGGCTTTTACCCACGTTTAATACATTAAGGATGCGGATTCATCTGCAAAAGCCCACCAGAAGGTTACCTTTACGGCTATTTATACCTGTATTGGCGGGGTATAGGTATGATGCAATACTGCAAGGGCTTTGATTTATTGGAAGCCTTTTCCCATGATAAGAATCAGCCCCATCTTAAGTCTTGACAACAATTGGCGGTGCAGACTGAATCTGACCGCCGCACTGCGGTATCGGGCAATGATCCCTTTGATCTATGTATTGCTGGTGGTGGAAAATATTGGCAGCTTTTTTTACTACTTTACAAAACCAATTGAGACGACGGGCGACGCTCCAAGAAACGTCACTTATTATGTCTTTGTTGTATTGGGGCCGATGATGTTGGCGCTTTGTTTGATCCCAGCCCTTAAGAGCAAACCTGATCCAAATTAGGGGCGAGCAACAACAACGCTATGCAATGTTTGTAACTCAGCATCTGCTAGAGAGTTAATATTACAAGGGTTTTGAGAATTTATGGAAGTAAAAAAATAAGCAAGAGTTACAAAGTAGTTACAAACTACAAAATGCCCCCTGTAAACCATTGTTCCTACAAGGATTATTTTGCGACTACTATTGAGTGGGAGTAGTCGGGTAGGTGTAACCCATTGATTTATATAGAGTTGGGAGTTACAAACTTGTTACAAACCACCCCTAAAACAGGGGTTTTTATCAGCAAAGTTACAGCTGTTTGCGATTACTGCATTTCATAAGTAGCAGTTGCAGATTTTCGCTAGCACCAGTGAAACAAAATTTGTTTAGTTTCAGCGGATTTCTGCGCCAGCTCGCGGGCTTTCTCTCCAAACAGTTCTTCTACCATGTCCCGGCGAATCTTCATGGTTGGGGTAAGCACATTATTATCTATAGACCAAGGCTCTGCAGATATCATCACAGCCCCAATCCTCGCATGCTTTTCCACTTCAATATCGACAGCCTTAACTCGTTCCAGAAGAGCAGCTTCCACCACGTCTCTGGATTGTTCAAGTGCTATGGCACTGAGCACACAGGTCATTGTTGTTTTAGAGTAGCCCCTGCCCAGAAGGCATAATTGTTCAGTATAGGGGTTCTCGGCGAAGATGTTTTCTATTGGAGTTGGTGCTACAAATTTACCCTGAATGGTTTTAAAGTAATCTTTGACTCGCCCGGTAATATAGTAAAATCCATCTTCATCTATTCGTACTTTATCCCCAGTATGAACCCATCCATCGACAAAGGTCTCAGCGGTTTTATCTGGCATATTGTAGTAGCCCGGAGAGCAGCCTGGGGCTTTTACCAGAAGCTCATCGTCCTCAGTCACACGGACTTCAATACCGCTGGTTGGTTTGCCGATTGAACCAATGCGCCGCTCCTCTTTGCGAGACACAATGGGCCCCATGCATTCCGTTTGCCCAAAGCCTTCCATCAGGCAGATACCAAAGCGGTCATACCAGTGAATCAGAGCTGGAGGTGTGGGTGCGGCGGCCGTCAGCAGATACTCAGCCTGATCCAGGCCAAGCTTCTCGCGAATCATTTTTCCTACGGCCTCGGCATCTGCTTCAAGGGCTGCATCCACCGCATCCTGCGACCCAAACTGAGCAATAATACCCTGTTGCAGTTGCTCCCAGACTCGCGGTGGACCAAACATAAAGCCTGGGCGGCAGAGGGGCAGATCGCGTAGCAGGGTGCCAAGGTTTTCATTGAAGTGGACTTCACCGCAGTTGACCAGAGAGCTGCCCTCTACTACCTGTCTTTCGGCGATGTGTGCCAGTGGAAGATAGGAAAAGAATCTTGCACCTACTTTCATGGAGAACGTGCTGCTAAAGCGCGCGATTGGAATCAGATTAGAACTGTGGGTCTGCATGACCCCTTTGGGTGCTCCAGTGGTTCCCGAAGTAAACACCAGAGACACCAGGTCATCGGCCTGGCACTGATAAGCGGGCATACTGCCTCTAAAGGGGGCCGCTAGATCTTCCCAGCGCAAATGCTCCTCAGCAAGTTCGACGCCGGGCAGAGCAATCAGAAGAATACCTTCAGGCAGTACACGCCGCACCTGATCCCAATTCTCTGTCTCGCCAACAAACAGCACCTTCATCTCGGTAAAGTTCATTACATAGTCAGCAGTTTCGCTTGACGCGGTAGTGAACATGGGCACTACCACATGGCCGGCGGCGCAGGCGCCTAGGTCGGCAAAATACCAGTGGGCACGGTTGCGTGATAGCAGTCCGATACGATGTCCAGTGGTCTCAAAGCGAGATTCGAGCCAGCAGGCAATAGCATTGATTTCAGTGTGAGCCTGATGCCAACTCCAGTCAGTATCTGCATCTCCGTTTCGCTCGCGCAGCCATACTTGATTCGGATACTGACTATTCCATTGGTTAAGGTAATCTGTGTAGGTGGAAAGCATAATAGTTATTCAGTTATATTATTGTTGCTTAAAATCAGCCTAGGTTTATTAGCACCTAACCCTCCAGTTTTAGGGGTAAGCTTCTCAACCGCGTTCCGGTTGCCGCGAATATGGCATTGGCAACGGCCGCCGCAATAGGGGGTAAACCCGGCTCGCCAACACCTGTAGGTGCCTCATCGCTGTCGATGATAACTACGTCTATTTCAGGGGATTCATTGATGCGCAGGGCCGGATAATCATGGAAGTTACTCTGCTGGATGACGCCATTTTTCAATGTAATTTCGCCATACAACGCGGCACTTAATCCATCAATAATGCCACTTTCCATTTGCGCTTTTACAATGTCTGGATTAATAGCTAGGCCACAGTCAATTGCGCATACAACTTTATGGACAAAAAGCTGATTGTCGACAACTGATACTTCGGCAACCTGTGCGACAAATGAACTGAAGGACTCGTGGACTGCCACGCCCTGATAATGGCCTTTGGGTAAGGGTTTATTCCAGGCTGATTTTTTAGCAACCACTTTTAATACGTTAGCCAATTTAGGGTTGTTTTTTAAATGCTTAAGGCGAAACTCAACACTATCTTGATTTTGAATGGCCGCGATTTCGTCCATCATACTTTCTTTAAAGAACCCACTATAAGAATGGCCAACACTGCGCCAAGCGCCAACAGGCAGGCCAGGATCTGCGGTGATATGATCAGAGGATTTATTGGGCGCGTCATAGTCTTCATATAGCCCTTCAACGCTTGTATGATCGACAAGCAGACTGTCATAAAGACTGTAGCCGGCTTTACTCATCCAATCCACAAAGGCGTTGGGTAGTATGCTGGGCATGATACCGTCCACTAAATTATCTATAACATAGGGCATCAGTTGGGGCCCAGCACGCTTCACTGTCCAGCTGTCAATTAGGCCTGCTTTGTTTAGACCTACTGTAAACCTTGCCATTGACGCTGGACGATAATTATCGTTTTGCATATCATCTTCTCGACTCCAGCATAATTGAATCGGCAGGTTAGATACCTTTGCAATTGCTGCAGCTTCCGCCACAAAATCAGATTCGCTACGTCGGCCGAAACCACCCCCTAAAAAGGTACTGTGAATAATGATATTGTCTGCCGGTACATCGGCATAGTAAGCTGCTAAATTCTTGGCAAGCTCGGGTGATTGGCAGCCGACCCACAATTCTAATCTGTTGTCGGTTAATTTAGCCGTACAGTTCATGGGTTCCATGGTGGCGTGCGCCAAGTAGGGTGCCCAGTATTCAGCTGAAATGACTGCATGTGCATTTTGTAATGCACTTAGCCCCTCACCTTTTTCAAATACATTGGTAGCATTATCGCTATCTAAGGCTGTTTTAAATAAGCCCTTGCCGTTATCAGGTGCTGTTGAATCAGAACTGAATTTTGAAAGAGTCTCTGGTAGATTCCATTGTATCTTAAGCTTAGGAAGGGCATTTTTTGCTTGGTAATAATGATCTGCGATCACTGCTACGCCATTATGAATTTTAACAATAGACTTCACGCCCGGCATTCCTTTGGCATCTGTATCATCAAATGATTTTACCGTGCCACCCGTAACAGGGCATCGTTTTAATGCCGCCCTAAACAAACCTTCAAAATCAACATCAATACCAAATTGTGCTGTACCTGTCGCCTTGGCTACTCCATCGAGCCTTGGATTATCTTTGCCGATATATTTAAATTGGAGCTTATCTTTAAGTGGTGCGTCTTCAGGAAAAGGCAGTGTATTGGCATAATCTGCGAATTCGCCATAATCAACCGCTTTGCCATCAATTATGATTTTGCCGTTATCGGTCTGTATATCAGCTAGATTACGATTTAGCTGTTGCGCAGCCGCTTGTCGAATAGCCAAGCGAGCATTGGCCGCGAGGTGACGTAGGGGCAAAAAATGCGTGCGTATGCTATTGCTACCACCAGTGACCTGGAGTTCGAATTCAAGATTTTTATAGTCCTCGTGTAGTCCAGCATTAATGACGTTAATGCGCTCGGGGTGGATGTCCAATTCCTCTGCCACAATGGTAGTTAGGCCCGTATAGATGCCCTGCCCCATTTCAGATCGAGGGAGGTAGAAGTTAACTACGTTGTCGCTGGTAATCTGCAGTAGAGCATTAGGCTGTAACGCTGATTCGCTTGCATTGGGCAGTGAAATGTTGGCACAGGCGGTTAATGGCAGTCCAACCACCAAACCGCCTCCGGCCAATGACATGTTTTTAAGAAAGCTGCGGCGTGAGGTATTGACACCTTCAGGTTTTAAAGCGATATCTGTAGAGCGGGAAGTTGTCATCATTAAGCCTCTTGCTGTATCGAATTAGGGTCAAAATAAGCGACGATCTGTAACTGGCCGTTCTCCTTCCTCAAGTTTTTTGCAGCCTGTTTAATGGCTTTCTTGATATTGGGATAAGTACCGCAGCGGCAAATATTTCCACTCATAGCCTCGTCGATATCATTGTCGCTAGGGTTGCTATTTTTACTCAATAAAGCGGTGGCACTTACTAACTGGCCGCTTTGGCAATAGCCACATTGCGCTACGCTGGCTTCAACCCATGCCGATTGAAGTGTCGATAACATGTCAGGATTACCAATGCCTTCAATAGTGGTGACTTTTCGTCCTTGAATGGCGGCTAGTGGTAATACACATGTGCGGGTAGATTCGCCATCAACCAACATACTACAGGCCCCGCATAGGCCCATGCCACAGCCAAACTTAGAGCCCTTAAGTTTGAGGTGATCTCTAACCACCCATAAAAGGGGAGTGTCGGGTGCTGCGCTCACCTCTGTTGTTTTACCGTTTAATTCAAAGCTAATCATATTGATCCCTTGGAGCTGACTTTAACTGTTCTCGACTTGTGGTTCTCTACTGTGTTAACGTAACACATGTCATGCGACATGTAATGCAAAAAAGGCAAAATAAATGCAGAGCAATAATAATCCAACAATAAGGGCTGGTAAAAGATGACTTCTAAAATAACGCGAAGGGATTTTCTTAATGGTGTCGCTATTGGTGCCGGTGCAAGCCTTTTGATGCCGGGACAACTTATCGCGCAACCTGCTGGATCGATAGCCGCTAAAAAATCTCCCGGTGATTATTATCCCCCGACTCTGACCGGTATGCGCGGAAGTCATGAGGGATCCTATGAGGTTGCTCATGCACTAGCTTGGAATGGACAAAAACCGTCCAGTTATGAAGAATTAGATGAGCACTATGACCTAATAGTTGTAGGCGCAGGACAGAGCGGTCTGGCCGCTGCCTGGTATTACCGAAAGAAAATGGGCCCTACTGCAAAGATACTGTTGCTGGACAACCACGACGACTTTGGCGGGCATGCAAAGCGCAATGAATTTCATCAAGATGGGAATATGGTACTTGGTTTGGGTGGGGCTCAAAATATCGAGCCTATGTCGTCATATAGCGCAATGGCGGTTGAATTATTAAAAGATATAGGTATTGACGATCAGGCTCTAGCGGCAATGACAGCCAATACGCCTGATGATTATATGCTCGGTGGCAAA
>JGI20153J14295_10003311_pt1 | contig 10837 bp, 17 predicted proteins | sample COG_03_FD_14295 | JGI IMG/M metagenome (IMG submission 14295) | reverse complement strand
GAGGCTGGGTTCGAAGCATTCAATGAGTTGATATATGTTCCTGACTCTAGTGCCATATCTGGGGTTCCTTATTGTGTTTCTGAGGGTGGCTCTTGTTTCAAAGGCCGAACAACAACAACAACAAGAACAACCTTTAGCCCTGTTTTTTGAAGTCGATGATATATTGAAGGCACGGGGGGGTCAAAAAGCCGTGAACCTATAAAAAACTATATTGATCTTATGCTAAGCCCTTGTAATCTATGGATAACAACAGGGCAGGGATCATGTATCCCTCGTCGTATGATGTGAACCAACGAATACAAATCGCACACATTAGACATTAGGATGAGAAATATATCTGGCTGTACATATCGAATGATGAGCAGACATTGGGACATTAGACAACCAATAGCCAACCAACAGACTCACAACGGACAACCAACGACAAGGCCAGACAACTACAAGACACAACAAGACAAGACACATTGATTACCTTAGTCTGCCTTAGTCCTTGTTCTTTGTCTGTTCAGTGGTGGTTGTTCTATAGTCGTCTATAGTATCTCTGGGCTTGGGATCATCACGCCTCGAGGGAAGTTCGAGGGATGTAGCTCAACCAAGCCCCACAAAGCACCTAAGTCTGGGCTTTATGTTCTTTAATTCGTCGGTCAGGTATGTGGTTTTAGTTCATAAGGGTGACACAAGTATCTTATGTGAAAATAAGTTGCATATAGTAGTCAATTAATTGCCATATGTAGTTGACGAGGGATACTCATTCGAGTTATATCCTTCAGTACCGAAGGCGTCAGCCCGAGACTTAATAAAGGGCGACAGGCCGCAAGGTGTGGCAGGGGACTGTAACTCCCCACAGACACCAAGCGGATCAGGTCGCAACCCAAGCCAAACTAAGGGCGAGGGATTAAGTCGAAGCTAACGACCTTCTTAATCAAAAGAAGGAAACGAAAGCATGACAAAAGTACACCACACAATCTACAAGCCACGTTATGAGGCTTACATTTTAGACCACGTTACCGATTACAACGGCGACGAACTACCAACCAAAGAGGCAAAAGTTGAACGCCTGTTCGAGCGTATCGAGTCAGAGTGCGGTTGGAATGTCGAAAGAATAGGCAAGCAGGCGGCAGTTGCCGAGTGGTTGTCTGGATTAGCTCTTAATATCGACTGTTATTACTGTGATATCGTTGAAATGGCGGTTCGCTTTGGTTCTATCGATCCTAATCCAACCGAGAAGATGTTCGATAAAGTCTGCGATAACTACTGGAAATTCATGGCTAACGTCATTCTAGGAATGGAGGTGAAGTCATGAGGAACGTAGTGCGAACCGAAATACACCACGGCGAAACCTTCAACGTCCTTGAGCTAAGATCACTTAAGCAGGGCGATTACTTCCGTCGTAAGCCAAACGCCAAGACCGAGTTTATCCGTGGTCATTACAATAGAAAATGCAAGTGGGAGGGCGCGGCTAACTTCTGTTGTAATGACACTGAAGACATGAACCGCGAAATCTTTCTTAAGCCTTCAACACTTGTATTTGTGGAGGCGTACTAATGAGCACTTTAGTAACATTCAGAAAGTTTCCAGAGGGTGATGTGATAGCCTTGTTTCCTAAGTTGTTAGAAGGTCAGGACATCCACGGGAACCAGTTCATCTTATCTTATATGAACATCGGACAGCATGGGTCTGCAATAGATGATCTTGTTGATGATCTAAGCCCAGCGACAATTGATGAATACAGCGACCTAAAGGCTGAGTTGTTTGCAATTGGTTATGAGTTGGAGGTGCTGTCATGAGAGACCTAATCAATCGCTTATCAAATCCCGAGTTCTGGGCAGACTTTGCCCTACTGTCTGGCATCATTCTAACAGTTTTAGTTATTGTTTGGGGGTTTTCGTCATGAGTAACCCAGTAAAGAAAAGCACTCTTAATACAGACATACTTGATCAAATCTTGGTCATTCAGTGCTGGACTAGAGCTATTTTGCGTCAGCGTATCTCCGACACGCCAGAACAAGATGTAATGGATAAATGCCAGCGTCGAATTGATGATGCTAAAGAGGACATATTGCTCCTAGTTGCTGGAGGTGGCCAATGAGACTTTACTCCACACCAGCTGGCCAGTGGGCTGGCACTCAAGCCGATGCAAAAAAACTAGGGGCTTACAAAGAGGTTGACGTCCCAACAGTCAAAGCCGATCTATTGGCATTCTTAAATGAAAATCAGGTTGGCAGTGGTGTTCGTCAGTTGGATACACCTCCACCTGTAAAGCAACCCACAGCACCAGCGAAGCCCAGCGAACCAGCTGAACCTAGGCCAATGAAAGAGTTCTCATGGGACGAGTTCTGCACAATCAAGAACCACTTAGAAACGTGTAATCGTGAGACTGTCTTTAGGACAATGAACCTAGCAATTCGCCGATACTATGAATTGGACGGCGTAGAAGAGTGATTGCATCAGTTGACCCATCGTCGCGGCGTTGGGTCTTCTCATGCAATCACGCATGAAGCAAAAGAAGGAACAAAAAGAATGCACAAGTACACAAGAAAAACCCTTTGGCTAGATCAAGCCCCTGCTTTCAACTTCGAGTTAAATGAAATGCAAGTTCTGGAGAAGGCACTCGAGGTTGGCTTTGTCACCCCGACTGATGAAGTCAGCAAGAATGGCTACAAGATATATTTAAAGAATGAAAAGTATTTCGATGATCAAAAGACTGATGGGGAGCTAGGCGATGTTTAAGGGGGCAAACTATACTAAAAATAGGAGAGGGATTATCCAAGATTACTTTGGATATGATGCCGCAAAGGTTCTTGAGGTGAAGAGCAATGACGAAATTAAAGTCCTCTTTTATGACTTCAAGGTTCTGGGAGAAACATCCCCAACTAAAAGCATCATGTCTTTAGAGCATGATGGACTTTATCATTTCTTAGATACTTACAGTTTGCACAGTGTGGATGGTGTTGAAGAAATTGAGAGACCCAATAGAAAGGCGGTGGCGTAATGAACTTTCTACAACTTGTCCGAATGGACGCTAAACTGATCTGGGACGGCACTAAAGCACACCGAGAACGAAGCATTACGAAGGCTGAAAGGTTTGCGGCCTTCGAGGACTTCAACAGCCGTTGTATAACCGAATTTAAACCCAGTCATATTCATAGGTTTTTTGACCACCTCGCAGAGTCTGGGTTGTCGAATAATACGATCAACCACTATGGGGCTATGGTTGTGAAGGTGTTCTCTTGGGCTACTAATGAGGAGTATATAACTCACGTTCCCAAGTTCAAATATAGAAAAGTTAAGGGGAACAAACGCCCCTTGTATTTCACAACGTCTCAAATCGAGAGTATGATGCAGTTCTATAGGAACCATGAGGCTTACCAATTTATGGAGCACTATATGACCATAGGGATACAAACTGGAATGAGGATAGGTGAAATTAGAAAGATCAACCATGACACCCTATTTCTGGACGAAACTGGGGGGTATTCTGTATTTCTAGAGACCACTAAAAACGGGGACTCAAGGGAAGTACCACTGAACTCAATAGCCTTAAAATCGGTTCATGCGCTGGGCGTTGATATAGGGAAGCATTGGGACTCAAAAGCCTTTTATAAAGCATTTGGGCAGATGAGGGCGGCAGTATTAGACAACGACTACAGGTACACGTTCCACACGACTCGCCACACTTGCGCGACCATTCTGGCAAATACAGTGGGTGAAAATGGGGAGTCAACCTTTAATACGGACATAATAGGCAAATTACTGGGTCATAAGGATCTGAATACTACCCGTAAGTATATAAAGACAAAGCAAACTACTCTGCGTACTATGGTCGGTACGTTAAGAAAAGAACAAGTTGTTGTAACGAGTCCAAAGGCTCAAATTGAGACACACCCACAAGCCACACAGGGAGATCTGTTTGGACTGGTCTCTGTACATTAAAGGGAAGAAACCAATGAGAAGATTTAAGGGAATAAAAGCCGCACAAAGAAAACTCGTCGATATACTTGCTTCAAGAGCGTATGACGACGGGAAATTAACACCTATGGGAGAGGCGCAACTCAACAACCTGATAATATTTTGTGCAGAGTACTACAGGCACAGGGACATTCAAGAACTGAATGATGCCGATTTTGAGCATTATCACAATATGCACCCTAATGAAGACGAGGTGTAATTTTATGGATGATTACAATAAAAAACTTAGCGATGCATTTAATTCAACTATGCACGAAGACGGCAGGGAAAAATGGGCAGACAAATACGAAAATGCAAAAGATGTTACCGAGCAAGCCCCTGAATATCAGCAACTTAAATCTGTTCTGGATGATGTCGCCAATGGTCTAGCAATAGACATTGAAGCGGCACGTCAGGGGAAAGGCCGTCGCCCTACTTGGTTGGGTGACTTGATGCATCTTTGCCCACGGCAATTAGCCCTTATTGGGTTGCAGAGTTGCTACAATTCAGTCCTCAAGGATAGCACTTTAAGCAACCTGACTCAAGAAATTGGGTCGCTTATTGATAACGAGTGTCTGGCACTTGAATTACTACAGGGCGCGGACGCTGAAGAAAACAAAAACAATAAACGCATAGTGCAGATGGTTACAAAGGCGAATAGTTCAGCCGATGTACGGCTCAAATCATTAAGAAATATAGCTACGAAAAACGGAACCAAATCAATTTACTTTGGGGTTTACAATAAAAAGGGCGATTACGTTATCCGTAAAAAGCGGCGGACAGCTAACGCCGCGCCAGTACTGTCGGCAATCTTTCAGTATTGCAATATATTCTTAAAGGATACGATTTACACAACGCCGCAGAATAGCATCACAAGACTGGCTTTCACTGAACAAGCACTAGAGCAATTGGAAAACTCACGGGAAATAATGCAGTGGTCGCAACCACTACTCAAGCCTATCATAATGGACTCACCGAACCCGTGGACAGGCTACCATACAGGGGCATATAAAGACTGGAGGCTAGCCCAAGAGGTTAAACTTGTTAGAGGGGCTTCTAACGATCAAATTGCCGCCTTAGAGCACAGCTTTAAGGATGGAACACCTGATCATTTCCGAGCACTCAATGCACTCCAAGAAAGTAGGTTCTGCATTAATGAAGACATGCTTGAGGTTGTCCAGTGGTGTTGGGAAACAAGGCAATCATTTGGAAAGTTTCCTAAACGTGATCTGCCTGACTTCCCGAGGTTGCCAGATGATCATGAGACAATGTGCAAAACCTTGAAAAAGGCGATCAAAGAGGATCAGCGCGAGTGGAGAAACACCCTGCGTAGAGTCAAAGGGGCTGAAGTGGTTATGACCCAAGACCTACAGACGGCTCACGAATTAGCCATACACGATTACTTTACAATTCCACACTGTACTGACTTCAGGGGTCGCTTTAACCCTATCCCCAATTTTAACTATATGCGTGATGATCATATTAAATCACTGTTTCAATTCCAACGTGGGCGCGTGGTCAAAGGTCAAAATATCAGGTGGTTAAAAATTCACATTGCAAACATGGGTGGCTTTGAAAAAATAGATAAAGCACCACTTGATGAGAGGGTTGCTTGGTTCGACCATAATGAGGGCTGGCTCATGGACTTAGCAAAAGATTACAAATCTGAACTGGGTCTATGGAAGAACGCTGACAAGCCGTTTCAATTCCTCGCCGCACTTTTAGAATATGCGAGGTTTCTCGTTGAGGGTGATGACTTTGTAAATTATGTTCCTATTTCCGTGGACGGCACTAATTCTGGGGTTCAGCACTATTCACTTTTGACACTTGGGAAGAAAGAAGGCCAACTAGTCAACCTAGTTCCACAGGATCACATGGCTGACCTATATAAAACTGTTGCTGATAAAGTCATTGTTAAGATGAATGAAGACAAGGCCACTGACGATAAGTTTGGAAAGAACGAAATCACCCGAAAAGAACTTGCACAAATCTGGCTTGAGTACGGCGTGGACAGGGGGCTTTTGAAGAGAGCATGTATGACATATGGTTATTCATCTGTCGTTAATGGTATGACTGGTCAATTCATGGAAGACGTTATGAAACCACTGCAACAAAAGGTTGCATATGGTGATATACCATCGCACCCAATCGGCCTGACAAACGATGACCGAAAGAAGGCCGCCAGATACTTGGCAGAGATCGCATATGATTGCATTGTGGAAACCTTACCAAAGGCGGCAGAGGCAATGAAATGGATACAAGCCTGTACAAATGTAATCTCGAAACAGAACAAGTTGATCAATTGGACATCGCCCAGCGGATTTAAGATTTACCATAACTACTTAAAGAGGGATCGGGTCGAAACAAAGATGTTTCTTTTTGATAAAACTGTAGGTGAACGGACAAGATCAAAAGTGTCTTTAAGCATTGATACTGGCAAAGTGGATGTACGCAAAAACTGTTCAAGTGTAGCGGCAAATTTTATCCATGCACTCGATGCCAGTGGTATGGCTAAAACCATATGCAAGCTACTCGATGAGGGCAAAACTCAAGACTTTTTTATGATACATGACTCATTCGCAATTTCGGGTGATGTAGACGATTTATACAAAGGTGTACGTGAGGCTCATATTGAAATGTATAACGGCGAATGCCTGATGTTGAAGTGGCAAGAAGAACTGAGACAACAATTGGACAACCCTACTGACTTTGAAAAAAGTGATGTCCCACCGATCCCAGAGAAAGGAGCACTTGTTCTAGCAGACATCATGAATAGCGAATTCTGCTTTAGTTAACCTTATGTCACCCTTTAGGAGCCCATGGGTCTTACTTCCTCCCTAAAGACACTATGGGCTTCATCCTCCCAAACTACAAAGGTCGCCCCTCGGGGTGGCCTTTTTTTATTCTAAGGAACTAAAGAATGGCTAAGATACAAAAGATTAACTTTCAGACTCCTATTGGTGTCGCTAAATATCCTCACCTACTAAAGCCCGACACGGCTTTTGATAGCGAAGGTAAATACAAGACTGAACTAATATTACCGTTGGCAGATGCAACGCCGTTGATGAAAATTATTAATGACGCCGCCAAAGAAGAACACGGGAAGTCCAATTACAGAGTGCCTTATGTAAAGGATGAAGAAACGGGTGAGGTTGCTTTTAAGTTTCAATCTAAATTCATGCCCGACTTCTATGATACTTCAGGTCAAGTAGTACCTCCGCAACAGTTACCAAAGATCGGTGGTGGTAGTCGTCTGAAACTCAAAGGCTTCCTGAATGTCTATAAAGTAAGTGGGTCAGCAGGGGTCGCTATCACACTCCAAGCCGTACAAATAGTCGAAGCAATGCAGGGCATGAATGGCACTGGTTTCGGTGCAATAGAGGGCGGTGGTTTTACAATAGACCCGAACCACAGCGATAACGATATGCCAGCTTATGACAAAGACAGCAAAGCACATAACGATTTTATGTTCAGCGATGAAAACAAAACGATGACCAATGAAGACGGCTCAAGGAATGAGGATGACTACAATTTCTAAAAGCAGGTTTAGAGGTATCAAAGAAGGCTACAGGTCTGGTCTTGAAGTTGACACTGCTGAAGAGTTTAGACGCCTCGGCATTCCGTTCACTTACGAAAGTCAGAAGCTGACCTATACGATCCCCAGTAGAACCGCCAAGTACACCCCCGACTTTATCCTCCCAAAGGTTGGAGGTGTATGGTTTTTGGAGACCAAAGGGCGCTGGGTTACGGCGGATCGTCAGAAGCATATTCTTCTAAAGAAGCAGTTGCCTCAACTCGATCTTAGATTTTTATTCAGCAATGCAAATGCAAAATTATATAAGGGGTCTAAGACTTCTTATGGTGACTTTTGCATAAAAAATGGGTTCGTATTTGCACACAAGCAGATACCAGACGAATGGATTGAGGAATGCCATCTAGGCATGAAGCAAGCCAGATAAAGAGAGCATGGGGCGGTCTTAGGATCGCCCCTTTTCTTTACAATAGGATTTCAAAATGAGCGAAGCAAAGCTAATGCTAGGCGATTGCCTAGAGGTTATGCGTGGCATACCCGATGAGTCTGTAGACATGGTTGTAACTGACCCACCCTACGGTATGAACTACTTGTCAAACCACGGGACTAAGCACAAGAAAATAAAAAATGATGATGTAGTTGACCCAAGTTTTCTACCTGAATGCATGAGGTTACTAAAGCAGGGCGGTGGGCTAATTAGCTTCACTAACTGGGCAAACTCATGTGAGTGGATGTACTGGATTGAACACCACGGGTTCACTGTAAAATCACAGGTAATATGGAACAGGCTCCATCATGGCATGGGCGACCTGAAAGGTGCATTTGCACCGATGCATGATGTGATCTGGTACGCAACCAAAGGCCGTCGAATATTTACAAACGGGCGTCCTAAAAGTGTCATCGACGTGAAGAGGCCAAGCCCCTCACAAGACCACGGACACCCTACATGCAAACCAGTCGAACTGATGGAGAAACTGATCTATTCGACTGACGATGGTTCTAATGGAATAATATTAGACCCCTTCATGGGAAGCGGTTCAACAGGGGTAGCCTGTAGGAACTTAGGCCGAGACTTTATCGGCATAGAGTTAGACGCGGACTACTACAAAATAGCAAAAAACAGAATTTAGCACAGGCCACCTTCGGGTGGTCTTTTTATTTTAGGGAAGTAACAAATGAATGAACAACAAGACGAGAGCACATTCGTCTCTCACGAACCATGTGATGCATGTGGTTCATCAGATGCTAACAGTTTATATAGCGACTCGCATATGTTTTGCTTCAGCTGTCAGAAGCACACCCCTGCTGAAGGTGACGTCCAGTTAAAGGCAAAGCCAAAGGCAGACATCAACCTACTAGGTGGTGATTACATGGAGTTGAGGTCGCGTAAGCTGACCGAGCAAACGTGTCGAAAGTTTGGCTATACAATATCAAAAAACCACAAAGGGGTTACTGTTCAGGTCGCCACCTATAAGGACGTGAACGGCAAGCCTGTAGCTCAAAAACTAAGGACTGCTAATAAAGAGTTTTCCGTCTTAGGTGATACAAAAGCAATGCCATTATTTGGTATGCATTTGTGGTCGTCTGGACGAAAGGTCGTGGTTTGCGAGGGTGAGCTAGATGCAATGAGTGTCTCCCAAGTGCAACAGCATAAATTTGCAACGATCAGCGTTCCCCAAGGGGCTCAGTCAGCTAAAAAGGCACTACTGAACCATATAGATTACTTGAATAAATTCACCGAGATTATCTTAATGTTCGATAGTGACTCAGCTGGCCAGAAAGCCGCCTTAGAGTGCGCTGAAGTCTTGCCCATCGGTAAGGTTAAGATTGCCACGTTACCCCACAAGGACGCCAACGAGTGCTTAGTGAAGGGCGACGCTGGATCAATCATCAACGCTATACACCAAGCCGCAGACTACAGGCCAGATGGTATCGTTTCTATGGCTGACATGAGAGAGGCTGTGGCAACACCTGATGCCGTTAGTTCCATGCAGTATCCCTACCCAAAATTGAATAGTATGCTTAAAGGAATTCGGCAGGGCATCGTGACAGTAGTGGCTGGAAGTGGCACTGGAAAGAGTACATTAATCCGAGAGATCGCGTACAACCTCCACTTATCAGGGACACGGGTTGGAATGCTAATGCTTGAAGAAAGCACCAAGCGAACTGCACAAGGTCTCGTAGGTCTTCATATCAATAGAAACATTGTTATTGATGAGGAAGCGGCTACAGCAGATGAGATCAAGACAGGCTTTGATGACTTACTTAAAGACGGTCAGATATACCTGTTCGACCACTTAGGTTCATTCGACATCGAAACAGTCTGTAACCGCATTCGCTACATGAAACATGCCCTCGGCTGTGACGTGGTGTTTTTAGACCATATTTCAATCTTGGTAAGTTCCTACGCGAGTGGGGCAGGTGATAACGAGAGGGTCTTGATTGACTCAATAATGCATACACTAGCCGTTCTATGTACCGAGCTAGACTTAGCATTAATACTTGTGTCCCACCTTAGACGCCCACAGTCAGAAAGGGGTCATGAAGGAGGTGACCGTGCGCAACTTTCACAACTTCGTGGAAGCCATAGCCTAGCACAACTAGCAACCGCATGTATTGCCATGAACGTCGATAGTGAAGACCCAACATCGGGCAAACGGGAACTTGTAGTGCTCAAGAACAGACACACGGGCTTCTTAGGCACAGCCGATACGCTTCAGTACAATCGGGACACTTCCCGACTTATGGCTGTCGGAGACAGCTTCGGCTTTTAAGCCAAACCAAATCAATAACATCAGTAAAGCAAAGGAACACGAATGCGTGGTTTATCAGAAACTTCTCGTGAAGCATACGCTCACGTAAATTTAACTAGAAATACCCGAATGGTCTTTGATGTCATTCAGGCGTCTGGGGGCAAAGGTTGCATAAGTGCACAAGTACAACTTGCACTCAAGCACATGCCATATGGCTCGATCACGAACCATTTCAAATGGCTAAAAGACGCTGGACTTATCGAGGTCATCGGTAAGCGAAAAAGTCCCTACGGACGCAACCAACAAATTTTTAAAGCAACAAAGCAATTAAATGCACAAGGGGAGCTATTCCGATGAAGACTACAGGAATCCATGAATACACAATGAATGAATATCAGGCTGATGCGGCTAAAACGATGATCTACAAGTGGAAGGTCATCTACCCAGCTTTAGGTCTAGCAAACGAGGCTGGCGAGGTATTGGGAAAAATCAAAAAGCTAATTCGTGATCAGGATGTAACCTTTGATGGCATGGACACAATCCCAGCGCAGAAGAAAGCTGAGATATGCGATGAGCTAGGTGACGTGCTCTGGTACATCGCGGCA
>JGI20153J14295_10003290_pt1 | contig 10896 bp, 9 predicted proteins | sample COG_03_FD_14295 | JGI IMG/M metagenome (IMG submission 14295) | reverse complement strand
TCATAGACCGCCGCGATAATCTCCAGCACTGCCGGCGTTTGGCCCGATACGATCTTGAGAATATTGGTGAAGGTGCGTTCCTGATCACCCGGGTTAATTCGTTCGGGCGAATAGCCGACGAAGAAGTCGCGGCCACAGACCAGGCCAGACGTCCGCTCTAGGATCGGCACGCAGTCCTCTTCGGTGGTGCCCGGGTAGACGGTCGATTCGTAAACCACTATGTCGCCCGGCTTTAGATGCGGCCCAAGGGTTTCCGACGCGAGGATCAATGGGGTCAGATCCGGTTGCTTGGAATCATTGATCGGCGTGGGGACGCCAACTATATGAAAGTCGGCCCTCGCCAAATCCGCAGGATCACTGGTATAAAAGATATCGCTCGCGGCCAACTCTGCGCCGGTTACCTCCAAGCTACGATCCAGACCCCTTTGCAACTCGGCGATGCGCCGACTATTGATATCAAAGCCAATGCTCTGGCGTTGCTTACCAAAGGCCACCGCCACCGGCAAGCCAACATAACCCAAGCCGATAACGGAGATGGTGCGACTGTGCATGCGGGTCATAACTGTTCCTTATAATTAAGCGGTTGAGCCTGCTTGATCAGGACGCCTGCCGTGGGACTGTAAGTCTCGATTGGATTAAAGAACGCTAAGCTGTCGGACAGGGTGCCAAAATCGAAGTCATCAATGAGCCGGTTCAGGCGGCCTTCGCATCGTTCCAAGTTGGTGTAATGACGGAAGCGGGCGAACCAACTGGCCGTGTGAAAGCGTGGCTGATCGGGATCGACTTCCCAGGGGTGTAGGTAGAAAACTTTCGGCACCCGATTGCCCTGACTGGCTCGATTAAACAGAAATTTGAACAGTGCATAGGGAAACTGACGAAAATAGCCGCCCCCAGCGACCGGAATATTCAGGCCGGAAAACCTGGCCGCGGTGAGCGGGAATTCGGTTAATGCCAGGCCAGTGCGGGTTTGAATGCGGTAGGGCTGATTGGGTGTATTGGGCATGCCGTAGTTATCGTGGTAGATCGGAAAGATGCTGGAGTCCCAGGTAAAGCCCAATTCGGCGAGTATATCGAGGGCCCATAGGGATTTATCGGTGATCGAATAGCTGGCCGCCCGGTAACCCTCGATCGGCGCTTGGCTCAGGTTTTCCAGTATGCTCTTGGCGCGTTCAGTTTCGGCGCGAAACAGGGCCGGCGTTTGGCCGTAGATCAGTTGATGGCTGTAACCATGGGATGCAATTTCATGACCGAGGTCGGCTATCTCTTTGACCAAGTGCGGATAGCGTTCGGCGACCCAGCCGAGGATGAAAAAAGTTCCGTTAATTTTTTTGTCAGCAAAGAGTTGGAGGATTTTATGAGTATTGTGAACGACACGAGACGGTTGCTGTGGCCACTGCGCTGGGCTCACTACCTTGCTGAGCGCGGCGACATGAAAATAGTCTTCGACGTCGATCGTCATGGCGTGCAGGGTGCGCGGCGCTATCGCCGAATCCTTGGCATAAAGCATAATTACATCCTGTAATAATTTTTGTTGTTAGCTAAAATTTATAGCAAAGTTATAAATTTATTGTAGTTCGATAATTTTTAATTCCTGGGTTTTACGCTTCGTATACAGTGTATTGTCTTCTTGTTATGACTTGTAGTTTGAATTATTTCAGTGCAGTATCTATTTTTATATACGACCCGGTTGGCTGGACGCCGTTACCTTTTTGAACTGCAAGGAAGCATGTGTGTCTTATATTAATTTTGCTAAAAATCATCGACACCTACCCTATCTGGTCCTGGCTGCGCTAGAGTTTCTTCTGCTGTTTCTTAGTCTTTATATTGTCAAAGCCATACAAATATTATTGAATGTTCTGCCTGAGTCTACCCTTTCATCGGACCCCGTCGTCGCGCTGATTTATGCTGCTTTCTTGAGTTGCGGCTCACTCGCTATGGGGGTCTATTTGGCGATGATGCGCGACAGCTTTAAGGCGATGTTTTTTCGCACCCTAGTGGCCTATTGTTTCTTAGGCGTATTGCCACTGTCGCTGTTGTCCTCTATCTGGCCATTCTTTAATCTGACCGGTAGTAATTTATTTTGGGTTGTTATGGTCTCAACCGGCTTAACCCTCATTGCGCGTCGGATTTTTAATCGCTTAGTCGCCTCCGATCGACTGTCATTGCGAGTGCTGGTGTTGGGCACCGGTGCGTCCGCGCGCCAGTTGCAGATCGATTGCGAACAACACCGGCGCAGTTTGAATATTCGTGTGGTCGCTTATCTAGGGTCTGCGCAGGCAGCCATTGCACCGAGTCAGTGTGTCGCATTGCCAGAAGACCTATTACGTTATTGCATCGACCAGCGCATTGTGGAAATCATTGTGGCGCAACAGGAACGACGTGGGAGCGATGACAGCAATGGTCTGATGAATGAACTGATTCGTTGCAAGTTGCACGGCATTGCGGTGACCCATGCGCTGTCTTTTTATGAACGAGAATTGCATCGCATTAAACTGGATATTCTTGAGCCTTCGTGGATTATTTTTGCCAATGGTTTTCCAGTATCGCGCCTGCGCGACCTTACCAAGAGACTCTTCGATTTGAGTATCTGTTTGGTTTTGGCCCTAGTGCTGGTCCCTTTCATGGCTATCGCGGCACTGTCGGTGTTCGTCGAGACTGGCCGGCCGATTCTCTATTCCCAAGTTCGAGTAGGCAAGGACGCACGCCGTTTTAAAATCTATAAATTACGTTCAATGCGCCAGGACGCAGAGCAGGGCGGTAATGCGGTCTGGGCCACGGCCAATGATGACCGGGTAACCAAGGTTGGCGCGTTCCTGCGCAATACTCGGCTCGATGAGATCCCTCAGCTGTGGAATGTGCTAAGAGGCGAGATGAGTTTTGTGGGTCCACGCCCAGAGCGGCCAGAGTTCGTTGCTCAGCTAAATGAAAAAATTCCATTCTATGCACATCGGCATACCGTCAAACCGGGTCTTATGGGCTGGGCGCAACTGAACTACCCCTATGGTGCATCGGTGGCCGATGCCAAGGGTAAGCTCGAATACGATCTCTATTACACCAAGAATCACAGCCTGCTTATGGATCTATTGATCGTTATTCAGACGGTCGAGGTCATATTGCTCGGCAAAGGAGTGCGTTGACCGTGAAGTCAGTTATCAAAGGGTTTGTGTTGAGGTTCTGCGCTCCGTTCGCAATGCTTTGGCTGATCGGCTGCGCCACGGCCCCGGCCATCAGTTCAGTGCCAGAGCTGACCTATAGCCAACAAGCCTATGTGATCGGTATTGCCGATCAGTTGCGCATAGATGTCTGGCGCAATGCCGACCTGACTCGTGACGTTAGGGTGCGCCCAGATGGTTTTATTACCATGCCGTTGATGGGCGATGTTCAGGCTCAGGGCCAAACACCAGAGGCCTTGGCCGCGATCATCAGCCAAGAACTGAAGGCGGTCATTAAAAATCCGGAAGTGGCCGTGACTGTATCCAACCCGGTCAGTGTCACCTACCAGTTTCGGGTGCGCGCCCTCGGTCAGGTCAACCAACCCATATCGATTGCCTTTACCGCAGGTATGACCGTTGTTGACCTAGTCTTGGCCGCCGGTGGTGTCAGCCCCTTTGGCGCAGCGCAGCGAACCATTTTGTATCGCCTCACGCGCGCGGGCTATGTCGAGCATCCGGTGCACCTCAAGGCCATTTTGCTCCGGGGTGAGATCGCGACCAACTACCTATTACAGCCGGCCGATATTTTAATTATTCCGGAAAAGAGTGTTTGGAAGGGAGAGTTCTAATGGATCCAAGTCACCTAAGTGAACTGTTGCACGCCCTGAAAATGGAGCTGCTGCGTTACCGCTATGCGTTGGTCGGGGTTTTTATGCTGCTCTCTGCTGCCGTCCTAGTGGCCGGCCATCTGTTACCCAAGACCTATAGCTCCAGGGTAACCCTATACGCCGATGTGACCAATATTATCGGCTCCTTGCTGCAAGGCAAGGCCGAAATTACCAAGATAGACCGGGCTAAGGAAGCCCGTGAGACCATCTTTACCGATCGTATTTTACGCTCAGTGGCGCGCAAGGCCGGATTCGATTCACCCGATGCGGCTATTGCGCAATTACGTGCACGGATGGATATTAGCGCCAGCGGTGACTATGTCATGATCCAATATGGCTCGTCGTCGCGCGACGAATCCTTTAACGTGATCGATGCAACGACGCAAACCTTTCTCGCCGAAGCGGCGCGCAAAAAACGTGAAGAGTCACAGAGTGCATTCGAATTTATCGACGCCCAGGTAAACAGTTATAAACGGCAATTGGAGCAGGCCGAAGACCGCTTAAAAGATTTCTCGGCATTGAATATCGACATCACCGAACAAAGTGTGTCGAATCGGGTGACCCAATTTAAAAATGACATTCAGGTTCTCAAACTGAGCATAGAGGACAGCGTCTCCCGTCTGGCCAGTTTTGAAACTGAACTGCAAAACGAAGCGGAATTTTTGCGGATTGAAATCGATCGCAACCAATCGTTCGAGGAGCGTCAACTCGAAGCCTTCGAGCAGCAGTTGGCGGATCTACGTTTGACCTACCTCGACAGCCATCCGGATATTATCAGCCTAAAGGACCAGGTTGACGCCTTGCGCGGTCGGGTGGCGATCATTGTGACCGAGGCGGCCGACAATAAAAGTTTCTCGCAGATTGAAAACCCATCCTATACCAGCCTAAAGGATGTCATCAATAAAGAGCGAGCGGATCTGACGGCGAATCGAAATCGCTTGTCCAGTACCGAACGTTTGTTGCACGGTGAACTGTCGAATGCCGAGACGGTTGCGGAAAAACAGGCGACGCGGCAGGAACTGAACCGAGACTATGCGGTTACCAAGGATGTCTACGAAGATATGCTGAAACGCCGTGAGAGTGCTCGCCTGTCGATGACGCTTGATATCGAAGGCCAGGGGGTGTCCTACAAAATCCATGAGCCGGCCTCCTACCCGGTGCGCTCCGATGGTCTGCAGTTGGTACACTTCGCCCTGCTCGGGCCATTATTAGGGCTGGTAGTGCCGCTGGGTTTTGTTCTTGCGTGGTTGCTCATCGATCCGCGCGTCCGTTCGGCGTCCTTGCTCAGCGAGCAGCTGCCAGCCCAGTTGCCCCTAATGACCTCGATACCCATCTATAACGGTGCTCTAGCGAAATTTACCAGCCAACGCGCCTTGGTTTTACTGGGCAGTCTCTGCTTGGCCTATCTGCTGCTCTACGCACTGTTGAGTAGTGGGTCCTTTGAGCTGTCCGCATTAGGCCTTTTTTAATAGTGAGCCAACGGTTTTTGGAGCGTCGATATGGATCAAAATAAGCTTGTGCGAGCCTTTGAAAAAAATCGCGCTGAACGGATCCCCAAGCACCAGGGCACCCAGGATATCAGGCTGCGGACCCTATCCGATGTTGGGCCGCGCCACGGCGTTGGCAAGGTGCTGCAAGTTACGCCAGGCACTTTGCTATCGGANATGCGCAATCCGCGGCCGATGACAGANCCATGACATGAAAGCAAAGGGCCTAGTCTATGCCGGTATGAAGCATCGCGCAGTACTGAATGCCTATCGCGAGCTGCGCATTAAATTGCTCGATCAAAGTGAGACGCAGAATCTCAGCGTAATGATCAGTTCGGCCGACACGGCCGACAATGGTATTACCACCGCGCTAAATCTGGCGATCTGCTTTTCACTCGAGGTGCATTCCTCTGCACTCTTGATCGACTGCAATCCCTATAGGAGCAACTTGCCGCAATTGGTCACCGCGCCACTCACGCTTGGCATCACCGACTTTCTCATGACCGCAGGCGTGGGCTTGGACGAGATTATCTATCCGAGCGGCATCGAGCGGGTGAATGTGATTCCCGCGGGCAACAGCCCGTCTGCAGCAGTGGAACTGTTTTCTTCGCATGCGATGCAGGATCTGATATATGAACTGAAGAATCGTTACCGCGACCGGGTTATTGTGATTAATGCACCTCCGGTGTTGGCCAGCAGCGAAGCGCGGGTGCTGGCACGCTATTGCGACCAGTGCCTGCTAACGGTGCCCTATGGCCAGTCAGATATGGCCACTATTGAAGACGCCATTACAGCACTGGGTTCGACCAATCTGTCCGGCCTGGTTTATCGGCAATAGTGGCCGGGATGATGCCATTGCCTGCCACGGTCCTATTGATGCTCGGGTGCCTAGCCATGACGCAGAGTTCTGCTCAGGTCGACTGGTCTGCTGCACTCAGCGGTGAAGTGATGGGCACCGATCGGCAAGCCGGCGCCTATCTAGTGCCCACGCTTGCACTGGCTTATCAGGGTCGCCACGTGGACCTGTCGTGCGCGGCGACCAGCCAGCTTGACGGCCAACAGACTGAGCAACTCGTTGTTAGCTGGCAAAGCCAAAACAGTCTCAACTGGCGACCTGACGGCAGTCCTCTCTCCGGTCGGCTCGTCTTCGATCATCAGCAGCTCGATCCGCCGCAACGTCCAGCTGAGCGCCGAGCAAATGATGATCTAAGCGGCACATTGCGGCTCATGGTGCCTCAAACCATGAGCCTGGCCCATCAGTTGGAGCTAACCGGCCGCTATCGTAACCGACGCTCCGGTAACACCTTGCACAACCAACTCGATGAATGGAGCGCAAGCGGTGATTACCGGCTGAACTGGCAACACGACGCTCGAACCCAATGGCGCACCGGCTTGACTCTGCTGCTCAGCGATCGCGGCACGCGATCAGTGCAGGGCAGTCTGGGCTGGCAATGGCAGGCAACGCGCTTTAGTCATGCGGCCAGCCTGATCGGCGGGCGCAGCGAACAGGATGGCCAAGCGGTCGATAGCTTGGGTTGGAACGGCGTGTTCAGTTATCGGCGGGGCAATTTGGGATGGCGCCTGCGCGGCGAGCACAGCCAGACCGATGCCATCAGTTTCTTTCAAGCGGCCGGGCTCGATGCGCCCGTTACCCAACAGAGGCAGCTGTTAGTCGACCAACTGACCGTGAGCGTGTTTGGCGTGCAACCGGTCGACTCGGTGAGCCTAAAGGCTGACTTTAGCGTGGGCCGCAGCCGCGCGCTCTTTAACCTGGATCTGCTCGATCTGGATGATCAAGCGCGCCAGCACTTTCAACAGTTTAGGACTGACCTGACTTGGCAGTCGTCCAGCGCTACCCGAGTGCAGCTCGGTTGGCAGCGACGCTTGCAACAGGAGGTTAGCCGCACCCAGGTCACAGCGGAGCTCAACCGGACCCTGAACCGGCGCTGGTCACTGGACGGCCGTTTGGCCCAGAATGTGTCGGGCCGGGAGAAACCACTCGATTGGTCGGTGGCCATCAAGTACCAATTTTAAGCGCCGGGTCGTTACAGACCGCGGGTTTGTGGTCACCGTGCGACAGGGGTGCTCGCTGGAATCAGTCTGCTCAACAAGGCGAAAAAATGATAACCACTAGAACGGAGTTGGCGGCAAGATGACCACTTTTTTTTACCCCGAACAGGCGCACACGACCCTGTTTCAGAGCCCCGCCTGGCACCAGGCTTGGCACCACAGTTGGCGACCCATTCTGGAACAGGACCCCCAGCTTAACGCGATTTCAGTCGCCGGCGCCTATCAGACATGGGCGTCCCTTAAGGGGATTATACCGGTTTGCAGCTTAGTGCCGTTCGGCTGCCAGGGCCCCCGGTTGGGTTCGATGCGCAGCGAATACTGGCATCAAGTAGCGGCCATCGACAGCCGGCCGCCGAGTATTGAGGGCTGGCTGCAACGTGCCTTGCCCTTTGTTAAGCACCAGCTGTTGTTGCCCGATGTGCAGTTTAACAGCGCCAGCCACGAGGCGATTCGTCGCTTTGCTGCGGCCCATAAACTGACCCTATTAGAGCGCAACGAGTCGTTCGCCTATGCCGTTGACTGCCAGACCCAGTCCTTTACCACCTATCTCGCGCAGCTCGGATCTAGTAGCCGCTTAAAACTCTTTAACCGCCGAAAGCGCTTGGCACAAGTAGGGCGTGTCCGGGTCGTGAACCGCTGGCCAGATATCACCGGCTTTATCGAGCAGATTAATGGCTTTCATCAGTCTCGTTGGGGCCGGCCCTGTTTCACGCCGCCAAATCGAATCTTTATCGAACAACTCTTGACTCAGTTAGTGGCTGACGGACATCGAGTGGATCTGTCAACGCTAATCGTGGATGAGCAGGTGGTCTCGGTGCTACTCGATCTAACCGTCAATAAGCGGACCTATAATCTGCAAGGGGGATTCTTGGAGTCTCGTTTCAACGGTATCTCCTTAGGCACCCTACATTTTGGTTACCAAATCGAAAAGGCTTTTTTGGACCCTGATGTACTGGCCTATGACTTTATGGCCGGAGATGGTAAAAATACTAACTACAAGGAAAAGCTTGCCACCTTGAAGACCCAGTTGGTCGATTTGGCTCTGGTCAAGAGTCGCTGGTTGGCTGCCTGTTATCGTTTGAACGCACGAAAAAATCGCTTGTTAGATTAGTAGCTCAGCGCGTGTTCGAAAATAATTCATTTGTGCCAGAGTTAAACGTTTATTACCGACCATAAGATCCTGCGTTAGAGCCTCGGTTTTACCCGCTGAAAAGTGAGTTCCTTGGCGCGTTCAATCCAACTGCAATATTGAATGAAATGGCCGATATTGTCGGTAAAACTGAAGCGTCTTAGGGCAAAAATATCGTTACGCCAATGTCGGCCTATATCGATATAGCCGGGTTCGGACGAGAGCGCGGCGATCATCCCCGCCTCGTGCACCATTTGTTTTTCGCGCGCGCCAAAGTCCAGATCCGGCCGGCCGGTGGGGTAACAAAAAATGGGCACTGGATGGCGCAGTTCGTCCTGCAGTCGCTGCCAGCTTTGACTGATTTCACGGCGCGCGTCGGCCTCTCCCATCTGAGTCAAGATCAGATGCCGGCGGGTATGGGGCCCGAACTGGATACAGTCCGATTCGAGTGCGCGCGCCTGGGCCCAGGTCATGGGTTGATAGCCGATCGGCGCGCTCGCGGGCACCCTCACCCCCAAGGTGAACGCCAGTTGGTCGAGGGCCTGCTGGGTCGATTCTATCGGTTGGCTCTTTAGGTGGCTTCTAAGCGTGCGGATGAATTGGCGTTTATGGCCCTCATCGTCTAACGCTGCGGCAAAGGACCGTGCTGCAAGGCGAATATTGACGTGGCTTAGCAGGGTGCGGGTAACGATAAATTCCAGTTGATAGTCCCAAGACCAGCTCTGCTTGTCGAGCATATCGGTCGCCATAAAGAGGGTCACCGGAATACGATAGCGTTCAAACAGGGGCAAGGCCAATTCGGCCTGTTCCTGAAAGCCATCGTCCAGGGTAAAGGCCACCGCACGCGGCGGTAAGGGTCGTTTATCGATCAGGGCCTGGGCCAGCTCGTGGATCGGGATGCCGGTGTAGCCGTGGTGGGTTAAATAGCTTAGCGCCCGTTCAATGAGGGCTAACGGATGGCCGCGGACGCCGTGTCTTGGGTCGGCAATGCGATGCAGCATAAAGACCGGAACGCATCGGCTGCGCACCGGTTGCATTAGCGTGCCGATAGGGTGGGCGGCCAGAGCGCGTACGGTTAATTCGGAGAGTGCTTTCCTTAACATGCTCATATTTATTCCATCAAATATAACCATTAACTTTGTCACAAAATGGAGCCTAGCAATAGAGTAGTTTTGGGATCGACTCTGCAAATTTCACTATGGAATATTTTTTATAATGGGCGGGCCGATTATTTTTGTTAGCCAGACTGGCAATTTTTGCCACAGCTTGATTAGCAATTGTAACTTGGGGTTGTCGGGGTCATGGCTGCGCGAGGCTGTCCCGACTGTCGTGGGATAATACCAATAGTGCGCCACCGGCAGGGCGCCCCATTGTTTTTTAAATCTATAGGTATTGGCGTCTTGGGTCGAGCGGCCAAAGTCAAAAAAACCATAACCCTCGGCGATGGCGTGAGCCAGGATTTGTCGGTACATCCACATGTTCATATTCAAGCCATTGACCGACCTAAGCGTGGACGCCCAGGGTATTTCGAGCACCTCCTGATAGCCCAGTAAAAATCCCACTGAGACCGGCTTGGCGTCAAGGTAACAGACCACCAAGCTGGCCTTCAATTCTCGCGCGGCTAACAGTTGGGCAAACCAGACCCTGCTATACACTGGGGTGCCCAGGTCGCGCATGTTGTGGGCGAACACTCGATAGAAGTCATCGAGCAATGCCGCGCCGCCGAAGCGCACCGCTGGTTTATGTGCCCTGGCCTTATTGACCTGCGCACGGACCTTTGCACCCAATTCGGTCTCGAGCTCGGCGTCGCGCTCCGGCAGGCGCCGAATCATGCTGACTTTTTCATCGACGCAGGGGAATGGCAGGCCTGCCAGGGTGGTGCGAATTTCGATTTGGTCCAGTGCATCCGTTGTCACCAGATTGCGCGACTGCGCGATCAGTTGCTCGGCTATATCGCGGTAGGCCGTGAGCGGCCCGCCATAATTAAAAAAGCCAACCGATACCGCCTGCCGGCCAAAGAGTCGGTTGCGAAACAGAGTGACCGGGAGGCCGCCGACGACCGTGCCCGAATCGAGCGCGAGCAAAATTTTGCAGCGATGGCCAAAGGCCGTTTGGATGGTGTTGTGAATGACCGGTAGATGATAGACACTGGCAAGGTCGGCCTGCTGCTGCACGAAATTCTGCCAGAGCGGATCTTGGGGATCGTCTAGCCAACGCCATGCAATGCTTTTACCATAGTGAGCCAAGGTTCGGGTAAAGCGACTCGGCAACTGCGTTTTTGTTGCGGCTGCCGACTCTTGTAATAGACGGGTGGTTGCCAACCGGATCTGCGCGATGGCCAGCTCGGTGTCACGCACCGTGCAGGAGATGCTGTGCATCTGTAATTTGAG
>JGI20153J14295_10003284_pt1 | contig 10914 bp, 14 predicted proteins | sample COG_03_FD_14295 | JGI IMG/M metagenome (IMG submission 14295) | reverse complement strand
ATTATGGCTGCAGAGAGTCTTGCGGGGCTTGAGGAAGTATATAAGATATTAGAATGGACCTGTGCGCATGCAACAAAAAGTGGAGTGCTTGCAGAACAGATGCACCCGCACACTGGAGAACACCTTTCTACTGCACCGCTTACCTGGAGTCATGCTGAGTATGTGACTACTGTTGATGAGTATCTCAAAAAACACGCAGAACTCTCTGAAGAGTAGAACTTACTTTTTCGGCGATCTACTCGTCAAAATCTGCGAGTCTCATTCAACGTATATCAAATACGTCTCGTTTCGATTCTCGATTATAACTTCGTATCTCATCCCAAAAACAAAGTTCTCTAAAACTTTTTAGTCCAAAAACCTCCTAGCAATGGGAGTTTTTTGTAGGTACCGATTTTAGTTCGGTGGATAGAGTATGCTAGTCCATTGGTCCCAAGCTCTTTTGCGATGACTTCGCTTAGAGTACGCATGTAGGTACCAGAAGACGCGATACAGGTAAATTTTGCAATATAAAAAATATCTTCTGGTGAGCCTGTCTCCATAAATTCTTGCCAGTCCTTGCGAACATCGGCACGGCGGAAGTCATTCCCAATAGCTTTTCGTAGCTCAGTTACTGGCGGAATTGTCTCTATCTTTGTAGTGGCGTATTTGTATACCTCATCACGTGTTTGAGTATGTACTGCATTGCATGTAATTGAGTGTATGACTGATTTCTTTGTTGGTATTTTTATTTCTGCAATTCGCCCTTCCAGTTTCCATGTATGAAGTGGTTTTCCCCGAACTGTTTTTGATGAGAAGTGCGGGTAGGGGAGGTCGATTTCACCCGTGAGTTTAGTTGCAACCGCACGAAGGTCAGCTTCGCTAACCTTCGTACGATTGTGTTCAGTAAGTCGTCCAAGCATATCTGCAGTATCAGAGCTTATACCAAAAAGCACCTCAAACTCGTATTCTTTATCGAGGGCACGATACGTAGTTTGATTTTTACATTCCTCACCCAGAAGAATAAGGAGTTTTCCAGAAGCCATAGGGTCTAGACGACCTGCATACGTCATTGGTACACCTGTAAGTTCAGGGTGTGATTCTTTATAAAGGTCAGAACACTGTAGGGGAGTCTGGCCTACTTCTTTCTCTAAAACGACATACTTTTGCATGTAGGTAGAGTAGCATAAAAGAGAAAGGGCGGCCTTGTTGGCCGCCCTTCAAATTACTCAAATCGGAGTCGAACAGCCCCTCTCTAGAACTGCTTTTTCAAACTCTATCATGCTAGACCAATGCCCAGCATGATAGAGTTGTGAATTCCCATCATCTCGAGAAATGAGCGTCTCCAAACGTTTATCTGCATCACCGATAAGTTCGACGATGGCCTTACATGTCTCGCCGTCATCCGATCCTTGGGAAAGTGGGATGGATTCAATGGAGACGATGCTCCATTCTAAGATACATAGATACTCGTCCATTGCTTCGTCGTCGGTGGTAAACCATATCTCAGAATCGATATGGCACTCATCGGCAGCTACGAAGGATGGGATGAGAAGAAAGATAGAAAAAAATAAAAGAGCTCGCATTGTTTTACCTCATTTTTGTATCTGATTTTTTACCAGACTTCTATAAGTATTAGAACACGTATTATGTTATAAATCAAGCACATATACCCATAAAATAAAAGACCGAGAGCAGTATCTCGATCTTTTATTTTATGGGTAGTGACTTTAGTGAGTTACCACTGCATCCATAGTCTTCGCTTCATCAATCCACTTCTGGATTGTTTCAGCTGATGGTACACGGTCAGTAAGTTTTTTCTTTTCATTACATTCTGCAACTGCTACTGCAAGGTTTTCAGCATTGCGCGTTGCAAGCTCTTTTACTGTATCTACACCAGCTTCTTCAAGAAGGTCAGCGAACTCCTCACCAACTCCGTTTAGTCGCATTAGGTCAGAAAGGTTTACCCATTCCAATAAATGTTTCTCACTGATTCCTGTTTCAGTTGAGACACCCGCTCGTCCTTTTTTATCTCCACAACGACGTAGTAAATCTTCAGTAGTCTGAATATCTACATCTCGCAGTTTTTGTCCAAATTCAGGACCGATTCCTTCAACTTCTTCAATTGAATATGACATAATTTTATATAGTTAATTAGTAGTATACCAAACTGCCTACTGTGCGGCTGCTGGAAGAGATTGACATGCAATACCATCGCCATCTCGATCAAGTCCGTGACGGTCTCGATTTTCTTCTGACTCACATGTGTTGAATACTTCCTGGGCTTCTTCTTGTGTTGAGAAGTCTCCACAGTTGTATACATTCTCTTCACACATTGCTCCATAGAGGGCATTTCCATCTTCATCTCGCTGGATGACAGATTCACTTAATGATCCTGTTTCAACAAGCTTCCCGAGATCAACGTCAGTGTTTGTTGTTTCTAAACCTAGTGCCACTAAGAGAACAACGCCAATACCAATCATCCATAAACGAGTAGCCTCGAAAAAGAATCCAATGATAGCCACAAGGACGAGTAAACCAATAATGATACCTAGTCGTGAATTTTTACTTCGTCTCCATGATGCTACTTCTTTCATAACGTGTGTGTACTAAAATAATATAAATTAATTGTACCGTGGAAAAAAAAGTTCGTCGAGTAATGCAGGATGGTATGATAGTAGGCATATGGATAAATCAGTACCTTTTTTAAATGGTTGCATCTCGTTTGTTGCATTCATTACAGCACTTGCACTCGTTGTGTATATGCTTGTTGCGTTCATCTCCGGGATGTTCGACGTTTCATTATTAATGTTTGACACTGTGTTTCTGGAGCCAGTAGAACGTCAGGCAATTCTCAATGGTGTGAATGCTGAATTTTTGCACAATATTGCAGTATTGCTTATTCTCATGAAGGCTTACCGAATTCTTGTTGCATACATGAAGTATCATCATATTGATATTAAGTTTATGGTTGAGATTGGTATCATCGCGTGTGTGCTTGAACTTTTGTTTAATTTTAAAGCGTACACCAGTGATATGCAGATGATCCTTGCAGGTCTTTGTGTAGCATTTCTTGCAATTTACGCCTTCCGTTATGAAACTTTATCTAAGGCAACAAAAGATGCACAAAAAGAATATCAAAAATTAAGTAAGGAATAATTAAAATAAAAAGACTGCTGGGAGACCAGCAGTCTTTTTATTATGATAGATAGTTGTTAACCATCAGGAGAGCTATAAATAATAGTACGGCGATAATGACAGATTTCATATACTTTTTACTATACTAGTAAAAAGTATATGTTCAAACTACATTCCTGCTTTTAAGGAGTGTCGTTTGTGTGCAAGTTCTCGAGCAATGGATTTTATAATTTCTCCATATGTTGGGTGATACCAGGTCATTCGCAAAACATCATCGTAGGTATTGTTGTTTGCTAGGATAGGAACCAAAATTTGGATCAGTTCACCAGCGCTATCAGGCCCGAGTATTTGTGAGCCAATAATTTTTCCAGTGTCAGCTTCAGCAACTACTTTCCATAGTCCATATTCTTGACGCTTGAGAATGCCAAGACCAATACTATTAAATTGTTTCGTTGCAGTTACGACATTGATTCCTCGGCTAACAGCTTCTTTTTCAGTTAGACCAATGAGTGCTGAAGGAAATTGATCGAAAGAAACTGCAAGCATAAGCTTATCGTAGTTAATAGAAACAGGTTCTCCATTGTTTGCTGCATTTTGTCCTGCGACAGCTCCCATTGCTGCTGCAAAGTGGAGTATCTGGTGGTGTCCGGTTACATCACCTGCAATATAGATGTTAGGGACAGTTGTTTGCATGGTGTCATCGTGAATCACCCCACCGCGTTCATCCAAGGTGATGTCTGTGTTATCTAGCTCTAACGAAGCTAAGTTTGAACGACGACCGGTTGCAACGAGTACTGCATCAAATAGTTCTTCGGTTGATTCTCCTTCTTTTTCAATGGTACACAGTACGCCGTCATCTGTACATACTGCATTGGTTAGGTTTGCATTAAGACAAATAGGGAAGCTTGCTGCATCAAAAGATGCGCGCACTCGTTCATCTCCAAATTCAGGGTCGAAAAGTCCTAGTGCAGCTCCACGCTGGAGCACACGTACTTCTGCGCCCATGTCATGAAAGAAGGTGGAAAGCTCAAGTCCGATTGGCCCACCACCAATGGTAAGAATTTTTTTAGGTACTGATTCAAAATGTGCCTTTTTTGCAACAACATCATCACTAATCATTAATTTATCACCAAGAGTAGTAAGTCCCGGGATTGGGGGTACAAAAGGGTGTGAGCCTGTCGCGATAATGATACTGTCAGCTGTGTAGAGTGTTTCAGTATCTTCGTCAGTTACTTTGACGGTGCTGTTGTCAACAAACATGGCTGTGCCATGTGCGATGATAAAGTCCTCGTCCTCAAAAGAGTCAATAAGTGCTTTTTTAAGTCTGTCGATGTGGGTATCTCGTATAGTAAGGATATCGGGGAGACTCTCACCATGGTGCGCTCCAGCAAGAATACTCTTACTCGGCATGCACCCTTCTTCAACACAGGTATTGATAAGTGCTCGTCGTTGTATAAGTGTTACTTTCTCTGCTCCAGCCTTTGATGCAGCTCGTGCTGCGCTACTTCCTGCCGTGCCACTGCCAAGCACTAGAACATTTGTGTGTATTGTATTCATATTGTTTAGTACGCGCATAATACCATACGTCTTTCATTGCATTTCAGTAGGTAGTTTAATGGGCGGCAAATAATGCCGCCCATATTCTTTTATAAAAAAAGATACTTCCGTCTATTGTTAGTCGTATTGCTTCAACACTGCAACCACAGTGTCAGGGAGTTGTACCACGCACTCGTCCCAGGCGTTGGCTGGTCCTTGGGTGTCATACAAATGTCGTACGTACTTCATGTAGTCATCGATATCGTACATATCCAGACCCAGTCTCCTGTAGTCTTTTCTGTGGAGGGAAAGCAGGACCTGCATGACACCTCCGGCAGATGTTTGCTTTCTCCCTTTTTTAGGTATGTTTGGACGCAGAGTGCCGTCTGGTAGCCAATGAATCAATCCGGTAGACTCACAGTCTGCAAGTTCAATTACTGCTTCAGCCAGTCCTGGCTCTGGGAAGTATTCATGGAACTTACTCTCCATAAAAATTCTTTGTGCCTCTGTGTCCGAGTATAGATGTTCGTAATCCTCTGATGCCCTCGTTGGGAGGGATCCGATTAAAAGTACCACTAGCGCAAGTGTTGCGATAACTAGCGGGGCTTTGTTTATTCTCTTCGTTCGCATCGTCTTTCCTTTAGGACCAATGGGCTCCAAGTGAACCCTTATTTTATCCGGTATTGTTACCGGTCCGCCTATTAAGACGTATCAACTAAGGTTTTCTTACAANTANAGTCTGAAATTTTTTCACTTAAAACCGGAACTTCTTTGAGCACTCCCAATCACGCACTCCATTCATGTTATAGAGTACTAATGCATAGCCAATATTGCCTTCAAATGTAGTAACGTCGAAGTCTTCAGCAGTCAAATCAGTGTTGTACTTTTTGTTGTATCGGTTAAGTACTTTTAGATCAGGGTGGAGCGAGGACATTATCTGGGCGACCCCAACAGCACTAGAGCCAGATGAGTTCTTCAAAGGATCACCATTTTTATCGTAGTGACGGAAATGTGATTCACACTTAATAATGGGAATCATTTCTGCAGCATCATTCGCTTCAAAGAAAGTGATGACTTTATTTTTAATACCAAAGTTTGGTTTTATATTTGTAAGAACTGATGGGGGAGTATGGTCAAATGATTTAGCTAAAACAAACTGGAAGACACCAAAGCTTCCAAATAACACAAAAATTCCACTAACCATAAAAACTGGTAGTAGGCTCCTTTTCTTTCTCTGCAGCAGTGCTTTTTCCCGAGCACGCTTTTGTGTAGTTTTTTTTGCCATAACTCGCATTGTGGTGGGAGACTATGGAACTTATATAGAAATGGTACCATACCATTTTTGGTAAGTTGGCAAATTGTACCCAAGGAATGTACTGTATAGGTATGTCACGCAACACAAATGGAAAGGGGTATAGTCTGAAAGATATTCTTTTTAATAAAGAAAAGGTTCAGTATTTAGCTGAGTTGTTTGAAGCTGCCGACAGTACTTTTTCGGGTGATGTTTTCGTAGACGAAGTCATGGCTGAGATGCTCAGTCTGGAGCTGAAGCAGCGTGTCGTCTGTATCACGAAAGCTTTAGAAACTCAGCTTCCCGATGACTTTCATGAAGCATGCCGGGTTATTGTTTCTGCGCTACCAGAGCCACTAGACCCATCCAATACTGACAATGATTTTGGTGATTTTATTTACGCCCCCTTAGGGGAGTATGTTGTGCGAAATGGGCTTACTTCTGAATGTTTAGATACGTCACTTGCGACACTCCGTGAAATCACTATGCGTTTTTCCATGGAGGATTCTATCCGTTATTTTATAAATGAATTTGAACAGGTGACAGTCAACGAATTGGAAACGTGGGTAGACGATGAAAATTATCATGTACGAAGATTAGTAAGTGAAGGTACACGGCCACTCTTACCGTGGTCAGGAAGGATAGACTTGGCAGTGACTGCACCATTGCCATTTTTAAACACGTTGCATGCAGATAGTACCCGCTACGTCACACGCTCGGTTGCAAACCATATGAATGACATTGCAAAGATTGAGTCTGACTTAGTAGTTACTACACTTGATGCTTGGAAAAAACTAGGAAAACAAAAAGAGCAGGAGCTTGATTGGATAACAAGACATTCACTTCGTACATTACTCAAGCAGGGACATAAAGGGGCCCTTGAGTTACTTGGGTACCATACGAATCCAAGGATAGAGGTACAAAACTTTACTGTGCACCGACACACTTTGAAAGCAGGTGAGGCCTTGGAGTTTTCATTTGATATAACTGCACAACGCGATGAGAAACTCATGATTGACTACTCGATTGATTTTGTAAAAGCAAATGGTCAGACAAAGCCTAAAGTATTCAAACTAAAGAAAATTGATAGTAAAAAAGGGGAGACGGTCACTATTACTAAAAAACACCGACTAGTAGCCGATGCAACAACATTTAAATTATACCCTGGTGAGCACCTGGTCACATTACAGATAAACGGAAAACAGTTCAGTTCAGAAGTGTTTAAAATAAAAAATAAGCTTCAAAAAAAGAAGCTCATTGATCATGCATAGGAATATGTTTTTAAGAACTGAGTCTGACAATAACAGTTGCCATTTGGCCACTTGCTGAAATTTGGACCCACAGAGCTCCAAGAGCAAGAGTGTCGGACACTCGTACCTTTTTGTTGTTTATTGTGGTAACAATCCTGTCTAATTTATGAATTGGTGGACGCATTGGAGTATCTCCCTTGAAGTAACTGAATTTTGTTGAACTATACCTTTCCAGAAAATTTTGTAAAGCTTAGGTAAGCTCTGAAAAATCAAAGAAAATTTCTTCAAAGTCTTTGATGATTCCTTTTTCATTTACGTAGATGTCTTCCATTGCGTAGAGTTCACGGCGTTTGTCTTCACAATCGGCATCAAGCCAGGTTTTTCCTCCAGCGTAGACAATCCTGTGCCATGGAACCACTCCTTGGTTGGGATATTTAGCAAGAATGCTTGATACACTTCGTGCTGCTTGTCCGCCTCCTCCAGCTGCCTTTGCTATTGCTCCATAGGTAGTTACACGACCTGCAGGTATAGAGATACCAAGCTCCCAGACTCGCTGTGTGAATGATGATTTCATAGATACATATTAACAAATTAGCTATTTATCTGCACACAATGCTCTCTATTGGTAGTATCATAAGGGTATGAAAATATTATATTGTGCGCCATATGAAGGAGAGAGAGATATTGCTGTAGAGGCTCTACCTGGGCATGAAGTAATCTTTACTGACCAGCCAATCCGGACTGAAATACCAGATGAACACCGTGATGCGCAGGCACTTTCGGTGTTTGTTGACTCAGTGGTGACCGCTGAAATGATTGACTCGATGCCAGATTTGAAAGTTATCGCGTTACGCTCAACCGGCTTTGATCATGTCGACTACGCCCATGCACAGGAAAAGGGGATTGTAGTAAGTTACGTACCGCACTACGGTTCACAGACAGTAGCTGAATATGCATTTGCATTAATGCTCGCACTGTCACGCAAAGCATATGCTGCGTACGATGCATTGCGTTCAGACGGCTCTCGAGACGTAAAGAAGTATGAAGGCTTTGATCTCAAGGGGAAAACAATAGGGGTTATCGGCACAGGAGCCATAGGGAGGCATGCTGTGGGAATTGCGCAAGGATTTGGTATGCAGGTTATTGCGTTTGATCTCTACCCAAACGAAGAATTTGCAGCAGAATCAGGCATTGTATATAAGGAAAGTATTCAAGCGGTACTTGCTGAGTCTGACTTAGTTACTCTCCACGTACCTTCATCTCCAGAAAATTACCATATGATTAACGCAGAGTCGCTCGCTGGAGCGAAAGAAGGTATGTACGTCATTAATACAGCTCGTGGAGACCTTGTCGACACAGTAGCACTTACTCAGGCAATCCAGTCAGGTCATATTGGTGGAGCAGGACTGGATGTGTATGAAGGTGAGAAGTTTATTACCGATGAGATGGAACTGCTTACGCAAGATGTTGAAATTGGTGAGGCAGTGTGGAGATCATTTGCAGCTGAGCATGCATTACTAGACATGCCAAACGTCATTGTGACACCACATGTAGCGTTTAACTCAGTAGAGGCAAAGAAAGAGATTACCGACACTACCACTGAAAATATTCTAAAGGCACTAGCAGGAGAGCCTCAGTTTGAAGTAAAAAAATAATTATGAATACCATGTCAGTACTTCCCGTTGATTTTAAGAAAGCATTCAAACCAGCGGACATTCGAGGGACATATCCCGATCAGATAGATGAAGTTGTTGCGTACCGTGTGGGGCGTGCGTTTGTTGAGTATTTTGGATATAAAAAAATTGTTGTAGGGTACGACATGCGTATTTCGACGCCTTCCTTGAAAAAGGCATTTATAGATGGAGCACGAGAAAGTGGTGCGTCAGTGGTGGACTTAGGTATGGTACGTTCACCGATGCTCTACTTTGCCTCTGGTTATCTAAACCTACCCGGTGCAGTTATTACTGCTTCACATAGCCCAGCTGCGTATAACGGTATCAAACTTGTTGAGGCTGGTGCCGTACCCCTGACTGCTGAAACTGGGATGGATGCAATCCTTAAACGTGTAGAAAAAGGTAAATTCACCGATAGAAAAAAGAAAGGAAAAATTACAAAGAAAAGTCTCCGTCGCGAGTATCGAGCGTTTGTACTCAAAGGTATAGAGAAAAAACAGTTCAAAGGGATGAAGATTGTTACAGACATTGGTAATGGTATGTCCGGTGTGTCGATGGCAGCACTTGACTCCTTGCTTCCAGCAAAATTCCCAATGCTGTTTGAAAAGCCGGATGGAAATTTTCCAAACCGTGATTCTGATCCTAATCTCCGTAAGAACCAGAAAGCCCTTATTGCTGAAATTAAGAAGAAGAAAGCTGACTTCGGTATTGGCTTTGATGGTGATGGGGATCGAATCGCATTTCTTGATGAAAATGGAAAGTATGTAAATTGTGCGGTGATAGGTGCGATTATCGCAGAGCGACTCTTAGCGAAAGAACCAAAGGCCGGCATCGTATTTACAAACCTTACCAGTAAGGTCTTTGAAGATACTATTGTTGCCAATGGAGGTAAAGCACACCGAGCTCGTGTGGGCCATACATTTTTAAAGAAAAAAATGCGTGAGAAGGGAGCAGTGTTTGGTGCTGAACATTCAGGCCATTTCTTCTGGCGTGATTTTTATAACACTGACTCAACAGTACTGACTCTTCTAGAAGTGATGAAAGCCTATGCTGAAGCAAAAGAAGCAGGGAAGACATTCTCACAAATGATTAAGCCTTACGCACTCTACCAGCAGACTGAAGACGTGGTGATTCCTGTTACAGATAAAAAATTAGTATTAGCAAAAATCGAAGAGAAACTCACAAAGATGAAACCTGAAAAGATAACAAAGTTTGATGGATTTTTTGTAGACTTCGGTGACGTGTGGGGTGCTATTAAGCCAAGTGTGACTGAATTTGCTATCAAACTGATGTTTGAGTCTAAAAAGAAAAGTGACGCTGCAAAGGTGCAAAAAGAATTGTACGACTTTGTTGTCGCACTACAAGCAAAAGAAAAATAGATAATGATCGACGATAAAACAAGAAGTTTAATAAAAGGGCTTACATGGCGTGTGATTGCCACTAGTGATACTATTTTTTTATCGTGGTTGTTTACGGGGAGTATCACAGCAGCAATTTCTATTGGACTACTTGAGTTGGTTACGAAGACTGTTTTGTATTATGTGCATGAACGACTCTGGGCACATATTGTGTATATATGGAGGAACAAAGGCGTTACAAAGGTACTTAGACGGACGAGTGTAGGGAAGGCGCTCACATGGCGCTTCTTTGCATCGTTAGATACAACTTTTTTAGCATGGTTAGTTACCGGGGATATTTTTGCCGCTATGTCTATTGGAGGTGTTGAGATATTTACAAAACTTTTCTTCTATTATGCACATGAACGAGCCTGGTCTCATGTTTCTTGGGGAAGAAAGAAGATGTAGAAAGGAATACAAAAATCGTTATGTTGTGAATTATAAAACCTAGGTCGGTATCTTTTGTAGATACGTTTTTTTACGTAGTTGGATAGAATTCTATGTAGCGTTTTTTCCACGAGCTTTTAAATTGTTCTACTGAGATTGATCCACCTCCAGTTTCTTCAGCAGGGTCATTGTAGTAAAAAACACCATCCTCTATTCCTGTCGCAATTGCTAAGTGAGGAATTGGATTTTTAGGGTCNAAANTATAG
>JGI20153J14295_10003283_pt1 | contig 10919 bp, 6 predicted proteins | sample COG_03_FD_14295 | JGI IMG/M metagenome (IMG submission 14295) | reverse complement strand
CCAATAGCGATTGCGAATTTTACGTGGGCGAATCGGTTCGAAAACTAGCGGTGGGTGGTTTAGTTGAAATCAATAATCGCCGTAAGCATGCGGTAAAAAACAACGGCTCTGAAAAGCGTGTACACCTTATTGCTGATTATTATGTGCCGGGTGAGCGAATAATCGATATTGATGGCACGCTCCATATTTGTAAACTTTAGCATTTATATGAAAAATTTGATGCAGTGAATGAGGGTATTCGATATGAGAGAATTTTTTCCTAATTTACGTTTAGCGTGTTTATTGTCAGTAGGGACGTTATTGCTATCGTTGCAATCAATAGCGGAGCCAAGTGAAGCAGTTGTGGTGCCAAAGTCACCTGAGCGTGTTACCTATGATTGTGATTTTCATCTTGAGCAGTATTTGCCTGATGCGCCTCGATTGGAGTTCAGCAAGCTTTCAGAGCTTTTTCTTTGGATTAAAAAGCGTGTAGCCGGTGGCCTTCAGCAGAATCCCGGTCAGAGATTTGTGAGCGCTGTTGAGTCTGGCCATTGGAGGCAGGTAGCAACCGACGATGAAGGCAAATTTGTAAGAAGTATTTGGCTCATTCCATCGAGCGCTACTAATAAAAGTAACCCCATGAATGTATTGCTCGAGCGTCGAGCAGATGGCTATATAGTAACGCGTATTTACGATGAGCATCTTCAAGCGTTGGGATTTTATGGGTACTCTGGTGAGCTTATAGATAAGATAACCCATAAGGGGGCATATTATTGTCAAGCTTAGGAGACTTTGCCCTTTGAGGGGGTAAGCTCGCAGTAGATAGGGCGCTCAAACCATGTCACTTGCTGATAAGGCAGGGAGCGAGGAGTTTTGTTGCAGCTGCTTTACAATTTAAGTCTCTGAATTGGGGAGTGGAGCATTCTTTGATGATATAAACTGAGGTGTTTTTTGATAGTTACCGACCAATTTGTATATATCCATACTTCGCGCCATGCAGGTACTTTCACCAATAAATTGATTCTTGAGCACGTATCCGGCGCCAAAATGTTGAGGTACCACGGTCATTTAAGCGACCTCCCCAAAGAATATGCCGATCTTCCAGTTATAGGTTTTGTTCGAAATCCATGGGATTGGTATGTCTCGATGTATTTTAATTACAAGCGTAAACGCCAGTACCTGTTCGATATCATTTCTGAGGGCTGTACGCTGGAATTCAAAGAAACGTTGATACGCTATTTGACTCTCGGTGATAAGACCGCTGGGAGTGGGAAGTTGAGGAAGCGATTAGAAAAAGCGGCTCCTTCCGAAATCACTTCTGCTACGCCCGCCAAGTTCAGTCGTCCCGGCTTAGTATCGAGCGACTTTAACGGTTACTCTGCTGGGTTAGGGTATTACAGTTGGCTCTTTATGCAGATGCATGAGCGCAAAGGGAAGATAAGGGGTTCCATTGGCCGCTTTGAGGATTTGCGTGCCGAACTTTTGCGGCTCATGGAGAAAACTGGCACGCCAATTACGCCTGCGATGAGAGCGTACATAGTTGAAAGCGAAAAATTAAACTCTAGTAGTCGCGACACTGATTATCGAGGCTACTATGACGAAGAATTACAGCAGCTTGTTTATGAAAAAGATAAGCGATTGATTGAGAAATTTGGTTACCAGTTTTAATTGAAGAGACTTTTGGTCATTAAGATGCGATAAAATTCTCTAAGATGTGCTTTTATTGCACGCTATTTACGTCGAGTAATTGTAAATATATTTATTCAAAGCCCAATAAAAAGGCAGCCAATTGGCTGCCTTTTTATTGGGCGATATCAGCCGATAAATAAAATCATTCCCAGCTTAACGCGCCGCCCGTTTGATACTCAATTACCCGAGTCTCAAAGAAGTTTTTCTCTTTGCGCAAGTCCATGATCTCGCTCATCCATGGGAACGGGTTAGCTGCCACCGTGTACTGCTCGGGTAGGCCTAACTGCGCTAAACGACGGTTGGCAATAAAGTGCAAATATTCTTCCATCATCTGCGCATTCATACCCAGCACACCGCGCGGCATGGTGTCGCGAGCATATTCGATCTCAATTTCGGTGCCTTCCAAAATCATTTGAATGACTTCTTGCTGAAATGCCTCGCTCCACAAAGTTGGATTTTCTAGCTTAATTTGGTTAATGACATCAATACCAAAATTTAAGTGCATGGATTCATCGCGCAAAATGTACTGAAACTGTTCAGCCACGCCGGTCATTTTGTTGCGACGGCCCATTGAAAGAATTTGGGTAAAGCCACAGTAAAAGAAAATACCCTCGGTGACCGCGTAAAAACCAATTAAGTTGCGTAGCAATTCCTGGTCAGTTTCGTGCGTGCCGGTGTTAAAGGTGGGATCACTCAGCGAATGTGTGTGACTAAGGCTCCAGGCGGCTTTCTTGGCCACTGAAGGGACTTCGCGGTACATGTTGAACACTTCGCCTTCGTCCATGCCTAGCGACTCAATGCAGTACTGGTAGGCGTGTGTGTGAATGGCTTCTTCAAACGCTTGACGCAAAATGTATTGACGACACTCAGGATTAGTAATTAAGCGATAGAGTGCCAGCACCAGGTTGTTGGCCACCAGCGAGTCGGCGGTAGAAAAATAGCCCAGCGAGCGCATCACAATTCGACGCTCATCGTCGCTTAGGCCGCCTTCGGTTTTCCAAAGGGAGATATCCGCGTTCATGTTGACCTCTTGCGGCATCCAATGGTTGGCGCAGCCGTCGAGGTATTTTTGCCAAGCCCAGTCATACTTAAATGGCACTAGCTGGTTGAGGTCGGCGCGGCAATTGATCATGCGCTTTTGATCGACTTCAATGCGCTGTGCACCCATCTCGAGTTCTTCAATACCGGCGGCAACATCCATAGTGGCTACAGCTTCATGCGCGGCAGATATAAGAGCGGCTGTGTCGGGCTCAATGGTGGGCTCAGCGGTTGGCACTTCTTGGCTTGTGCCGAATTCGACTTCAGTTTCAACAGCGGGTGCGGCGGCCGCAAGAGGTGCTACGGTTTCTTTCACATTGGCGCGGGCCTGCACGATGTCGGCAGCCGTTTGCGTTTCGGGTGCTGGAGTTTGCAGCGCAGCAGCTGCGGCACTAACCACTTCAGGTGCAGCTTGAGTGGCGGTAGCGCTCGCGCCGTTGGCGGCTTCTTCGTTGTATTCATCCCAACTAATCATTATTTATGCTCCGGTTTTTTCGGTGAATCTTGTCTGTTTATACCTTGCTAGTTCGTATACTTCTGCATAGGTCTATTTGGATCTCTTTTTGGTAGTATTTTTTATCGCTTCGTTTACTTCGCTGACCCTTGGTGACAATGCACTATTGGCACGCTTCGCAATCAGGGTCATCAATTGAACAAGCTTGTGGTACGGGCGCTGGTGCTGCCATTGCTCCAGAGGCTTTACCATTGCTATCTACCGCATTCAGAGCACCGCTATCGATGGTCGATTTTTCGGTGCCGGTTGCTGCGAGTGAACGGAGGTAGTAAGTCGTTTTAAGTCCGCGGAACCAAGCCATCCGATAAGTCACATCAAGTTTTTTACCGCTGGCATTGTTGATGTATAAGTTGAGCGACTGAGCCTGATCGATCCATTTTTGACGGCGGCTAGCGGCATCAACAATCCAGCGTGGCTCTACTTCAAAGGCCGTGGCATACAACTCTTTTAGGTCGGCCGGAATGCGATCGATCTGCTGAACGCTGCCGTCAAAATGTTTAAGGTCGTTAACCATAACCTGATCCCACAAGTTGCGGGCTTTGAGGTCGCGCACTAAATAAGGGTTGATGACCGTGAACTCACCTGACAAGTTCGATTTAACGTACAGATTTTGGTAGGTAGGTTCAATCGATTGCGAAATACCCGTAATGTTAGCGATGGTTGCCGTGGGCGCTATAGCCATAACGTTAGAGTTGCGCATGCCATTGGTTTTTACCTCATGGCGCAGCGTATCCCAGTCGAGAGTTTGGCTGTGGTCTACTTCAATAAACTCAGCGCCGCGCTGCTGCTCAAGATTTTTGAGTGAGTCAATAGGCAGGATGCCGTTGCTCCACAGTGAGCCTTCAAAAGTGGCATAGCTGCCGCGTTCTTGGGCCAATTGTGATGAAGCCTGAATGGCGTAATAGCTAATGGCTTCCATTGAACGATCGGCAAACTCAACCGCCGCATTAGAGCCGTAACCCAATTGCTGCTTATACAAGGCATCTTGAAAGCCCATTACACCCAGACCTACCGGACGGTGGCGCAGGTTAGAGGTGCGTGCTTGCGGCACCGAGTAGTAGTTGATGTCGATAACGTTATCGAGCATGCGCACCGCGGTGTTAACCGTTTTTTGCAGTTTGGCGAGGTCGAGACCATCATCATTTAAATGCTGGGGTAGGTTAATTGAACCCAAGTTACACACGGCAATTTCTTCTTTGCTGGTGTTGAGCGTAATTTCGGTACACAAGTTAGACGAATGCACTACGCCCGTATGCTGCTGTGGCGAGCGGATGTTGCATGGGTCTTTAAAAGTAATCCAGGGGTGGCCCGTTTCAAACAGCATGCCCAGCATTTTGCGCCATAAGTCTTGCGCTTTAACGCGTTTAAATACCGACAATTCACCGGCATCGGCCATGGCTTCGTATTCGGTGTAGCGAGTTTCAAAGGCTGTGCCATACAGGTCGTGTAAGTCAGGCGCATCATTGGGCGTGAAAAGCGTCCAATCTTTATCTTGGAAAACGCGCTTCATGAATAAATCAGGTACCCAGTTGGCGGTATTCATGTCGTGTGTGCGGCGACGGTCATCGCCTGTATTTTTGCGCAGCTCTAAAAATTCTTCAAGATCAAGATGCCACGTTTCGAGGTAGGCACATACGGCACCTTTGCGTTTGCCGCCTTGGTTGACCGCTACTGCCGTATCGTTGACCACTTTCAAAAATGGCACCACGCCCTGTGACTTGCCATTAGTGCCTTTAATGTAGGCGCCCAGAGCACGTACAGGAGTCCAGTCGTTGCCTAACCCGCCTGCCCATTTTGAGAGCATGGCGTTGTCGTGAATGGCATTATAAATACCGTCGAGGTTGTCCGGCACTGTGGTGAGATAGCACGATGATAATTGCGGGCGCAATGTACCTGCATTGAACAGCGTGGGCGTAGAGCTCATATAATCAAACGATGACAGCAACTCATAAAACTCAATAGCCCGTGCGTTTTTGTCGTCTTCTCGCATGGCCAAGCCCATGGCTACGCGCATGAAGAATACTTGCGGCAGCTCAATGCGAACGTCATCTTTATGAATGAAGTAGCGATCAAATAATGTTTGTAGACCCAGGTAACCAAACTGTAAGTCGCGGGTAGCATCGAGTGCTTGGCCCAAGCGAGGGATGTCAAAGCTGGCCAGTTCAGGAGAGAGCAGCTCGTGGTCAATGCCGGCGCTAATGTAGGCGGCCAGTGCGGGTGCGTATAAGGCATGCATGTCGCTTTGCGTGGCCGATTCAGCAATGCCCAAAAACTGCAGTGCTTCGGCGCGAATGGTGTCGAGTAGCAGGCGCGCCGTTACATAGCTGTAGTTGGGGTCTTGTTCAACCATGGTGCGTGCCGTCATTACCAATGATGAGTTCACTTCATCGGCGGCAACACCGTCGTACATGTTTTTTAACGCTTCGCTTAAAATAATGTCGGCGTCTACGTCAGTGAGATTCTGGCAAGCTTCAGTAACAATCGTTGTTAAGCGGGCGAAGTCGAGTGGGCGACGGCTACCATCGGCGTGCACCACGTTAATAGCGTGCTCACGAGGTTGTTCGGCTGCGTTTTGCTCGGCACGCAGACGCGTGCGCTCTTCGCGGTAAAGAACATAAGAGCGGGCAACTTTTTGCTCACCGCTGCGCATTAACGCGAGTTCTACTTGGTCTTGAATATCTTCAATATGGATGGTGCCGCCAGAGGGCATGCGTCGCTCAAAAATTGCGGTAATTTGTGCCGCCATGTCAGCCACTGTGCCATGAATACGGCTTGAGCCTGCAGCATTGCCACCTTCCACCGCTAAGAATGCCTTGGTGATCGCTACGCTAATGTTGCTGTTGTCATAACCGACAACTTTGCCGTTGCGCTTGATAACACGAATTTGACCTGGCGCGACCGCCGTCATGTCCATGGCTTCGGCGCTGGGTTTAGTGGCAGGTGCGTTCGCACCGGTGGTTGGTTTTTGGCTGTCGAGAGTGGATGGATTGGCTGATCCGGACTCTGTTGCTTGCATGCTTGCTTCCCCTTGGTATGTCTGTATCACTTATGATTAGTTGTTAGTATTTTTGTTTGGCGCTTCTTTAACGCTCTTTGCCTTCTTTGCTTTCTTCATTTACTCGCTGCCCAGGCTTGCTGTTCTGGCCAGCTCATATCGCTACCATTGCGCTCAACATCAGAGCTTTGTTGTCGTAAATACCGCGTGTTGTTCTGGGTCAAATGCGCCTGTCAAAATATTGTCGCTACGCCTCGCTAAATAGCCTTTGCTGTTGATAACTCTTGTTTGTTGACGGAGCCAATCCCGTGCCAGAGCATCCTAAATATTGCGCTCTAGCGGGCCAAGTGATCGATTTACAATGATTTTCTCAGAAACTTCCTAAAACCCAACATCTTGGGTGTTGGTTCGTCACAAGGCACAAGATAGTGCGGTCTGAGGTAAAACGCAAGCGGATAAAACCGGTTTATTCTGTGGGAATTCTGTGGATAACTTTAATGGTTGGTAGGTACTTTCAATTCACGCCTTAATGTTTTGGTGTTGTTCCATTGTGATGCATTTTTCTACTGCTGCTAATTACGCCAGATTGCAAAAATGTACCACTTTTTGTTGCCGTCTTATGCGCATCAGGTGATAGGTGAGCAGAGGGTCGACGATAAGCGCTTAGAGTGCCGTTACTTGCACGACAGGGTGTCCGGACGTAAAGTGCGAGCATTGTGTTTTTGGCTGCGCCAGCCGATTTGCCAAAGCGGTGCTCAGCCCAGCTATCCTAACTACCCCCAAAAAAAAGGAGTCCTCTTGAATAGTTCCAGTTCTGCTCCGGCCAATGCCGATACAACTTACTTGCTAGCGATTGATCAAGGTACCACGAGCTCGCGGGCGATACTCTTCACCTCGGGCGGAGATGTGGTGGCGGTGGCGCAACGTGAATTAGAGTTGTTTTACCCCCACGATGGCTGGGTTGAGCAACAGGCTGCCAGTATTTGGCAAGATACTTTGGCTGTGTGCCAAGAGGTTGTGCAGGCTGCGGCCGAGCAGGGCGCCGAAATAGCCGCGGTTGGGATCACCAATCAGCGCGAAACTACAGTGGTCTGGGATCGTAATACTGGAGAGCCGGTCTACAACGCTATTGTGTGGCAGGACCGCCGCACGTCCGATTATTGTGAGCAGCTCAAGGCCGCGGGTCATGAGGCGAGCCTGACCGCCAAAACGGGTTTATTGCTCGACCCCTATTTTTGCGCCAGCAAATTACGTTGGATTCTCAATGAGGTTGAAGGTGTGCGCGCTCGTGCTGAGGCAGGCGACCTGTTGTTTGGCACGATCGATAGCTTTTTATTGTGGCACTTAACCGATGGCACCGAGCATGCCACCGACATTACCAACGCTTCGCGAACTTTGCTTTATAACATTCATGAGCAGCAATGGGACGAGGAGTTATTGCAGCTGTTTGATATACCTCGTTCACTGCTGCCTGAAGTTAAAAATAATACCTGTGATTTTGGTCGCACCACGCATACATCGTTAGGCATCGATTTGCCCATTGCTGCAATGATAGGCGATCAGCAGTCCGCGTTGGTAGGGCAGGGCTGCTTTGCACCGGGAAGTATTAAGTCTACCTATGGTACGGGCTGTTTTATGTTAATGAACACGGGGACTCAAGCGCTTGCCTCTGACAACCGTTTACTCACCACGGTGGCCTATCGTTTAGATGGCACCACGCACTATGCGTTAGAAGGCTCAATTTTTGTGGCTGGAGCTGCAATCCAGTGGCTGCGTGATGGTTTGCAGTTGTTTGATGACGCGGCGCAAAGTGAGGCTTTGGCTACGTCGGTACAAAGCAATGGTGGCGTATATTTTGTGCCAGCGCTAACGGGTTTAGGCGCACCTTATTGGCAAGCCAATGCGCGCGGCATGATTTTGGGGTTAACCCGCGACACTAATCGGGCGCATTTAGCCCGCGCGGCGTTAGAGGCGCAGGCCTACCAAACACGTGATTTAGTTGAGGCAATGCAGGCCGATGGCGGGCAAGCGCCTCCGGTACTGCGCGTAGATGGCGGTTTGGTGGTTAATGGTTTTGCTTGTCAGGCGCTGGCTGACATATTGCAAACTCAGGTCGAAGTGCCGCACATCACCGAAGCAACCGCGTGGGGAGCGGCTAGTTTGGCCGGTTTGCAAGTGGGTGTGTTTGATTCACTGCAGGACATTGGTGAGGTTTGGCAGCTGCAGCATCGTTATACTCCCAATATGAGCGTAAGCGATGCCGATGCCCTTTATGAGGGTTGGCAGCGGGCTATCAATCGTTTACTCGACTAGCCATTAACTTGTGCAAAATTAGCGTGTGCCAATTCGGTCTTGGCAAGTTAATTATTAGACCTTGAGTTTGCTAGCCAAGTAAAAATTCCATGAGCGCTTTTTGCGCATGTAATCGATTTTCAGCTTCGTCCCAGACGAGACTGATGGCTGGATCTTCAATTAATTCGCCGCTCACTTCAAGTCCTCGGTAGGCGGGCAGGCAATGCATAAAGGCTGCGTTGCTAGCTGCATGAGTCATGAGTTCGTGGTTGACTTCGAAGCCGGCAAACGCCTGTAGCCGTTTTTGTTTTTCTTCTTCTTGGCCCATGGAAGTCCAAACGTCGGTCACTACTAAGTCGGCGCCACTAACAGCTTCCTGCGGGTTTTCACCCAGCCATACTCGGTCACTATTTTTACTAACAATATCCTCTAGCGGTTTGAAGTTGTCGGGGCAGGCAATGCGTAAATTAAAATCGAACTGCCGAGCCGCATTAATATATGAGTTACACATATTATTGCCATCACCTACCCAGGCGACGGTTTTGCCGGCAATGCTGCCGCGCTTCTCAACATAGGTCATGATGTCAGCCAGCAGTTGGCAGGGATGATACGAGTCAGTGAGCGCATTGATAACCGGTACGCTGGAGTACTGTGCAAACTTTTCAATGGCGTCATGGCCGAAAGTGCGCACCATAATAATATCCACCATCGATGAGATGACGCGGGCACTATCTTCAATGGGCTCGCCGCGGCCTAGTTGCGTGTCGCGCGATGATAAAAATAGCGCACTACCGCCTAATTGTGCCATGCCCGCTTCAAAAGAGATGCGTGTTCGGGTGGATGACTTATCAAAAATCATCGCCATGACCTTGCCTTTAAATCGATCGCTAATAGGGTCGGCTTTAAGTGCAATGCCACGCTCGATAATTTGCCCTAGTTCGGTGGGGCTGCAATCAAGTAATGATAAAAAGTGACGCTTTTGCATGGTCAATCCCTGCGGTTGTCATTAAATTTTAATGGGGTATTTGGGGGCCAGAAATAATTGGATACTGGGCCTTAAAAGTTCCGTTGAGCTTAGTCGTTTTTGCTTAGGTAGTCGACGATGAGCGCACTGACTTGCTCAACCACCTGGTTGCATTCTCTGTCACTCATAACGAGCGGCGGCAGTAGGCGCACTACACTGCCAGCGGTGACGTTAATAATGATGCCTTGCTCTAAGCCCATTGCCATAAGTTCGGCGCAAGGGCGGTCGAGTTCAATACCTAACATTAAACCGCTGTGGCGAATGTCTCGCACGCCCTGCATGGTTGCTAGGGCAACCGAAAATGCGCTATGCATATGCTGCCCCATTTTAAGGGCGCGGGCAGGCAGGTGATCGTCCATAATGGTTTGTACAACCGTGCTGCCCACCTTGCTGGCAAATGGATTGCCCCCAAAGGTTGAACCATGTTTGCCTGGTGCCATTACACTTGCCGCTTCGCCACGCGCTAAGCAAGCGCCAATAGGAATGCCGTTGCCCAAGCCCTTGGCTGTAGTAACCACATCGGGTTGCAAGGCAAACTCGGTGCCATCTAGATTTTGATAGGCAAAGTAATTGCCGCATCGACCATTGCCCGATTGCACTTCGTCCAGCATCAGTAAGGCGCCTTGCGTGCAGCACAATTGCTCCAGCTTTTTTAGGAACGCCGGGTCAGCTGCATGGATGCCGCCTTCGCCTTGCACCGGTTCGATCAAGACAGCGGCAATCGTTGTATGTTGGGCAAATAGTGCTTCAGCCGCGGCGATATCATTTAAAGGTAAGTGCACAAAACCGGGTAGTACAGGGCCAAAGCCGCGGCGTATACCCTCGTTACCTGTAGCAGCGATAGTCGCTAGCGTACGGCCATGAAAGCTGCCTTCAAAAGTGACAATGATGGGTTGGCTGTTGCCGTTATTATGCGCGTGCAAGCGCGCAAGTTTAATGGCCGCCTCGTTAGCTTCTGCGCCTGAGTTACTAAAAAATACTCGATCCATATTGCTGACGCCGCACAGTTGATCGGCTAGCTCTTCCTGAGCGGGAATATGGTAGAGGTTGGAGGTGTGCAATAGTGTGTTGGCTTGTTGCATGATCGTATGGGTCACCGCCGGGTGGCAGTGGCCCAAGTTAGTCACGCTAATGCCGCACAAAGCATCAAGGTAGCGTTTACCTTGCGCGTCGAACAGCCAGCAGCCTTCGCCACGAGTGAACTTCACCGGCAGGCGATTATAGGTATGCATTAAATGGCTAGCGTCGCTCATGTTAAGGCTCATTGGCTCGTTGTTGGCATCACGCAGCGTGAGATGCTGTTCTTTCCCGCCTGGTCTGTTCGCGCTTAGGCATTGCCGCGAGTTAAAGAGCGGATCGCCAAGCTGAGCAGGCAAAGCTACAAGCAC
>JGI20153J14295_10003279_pt1 | contig 10925 bp, 6 predicted proteins | sample COG_03_FD_14295 | JGI IMG/M metagenome (IMG submission 14295) | reverse complement strand
GACGTACACTATCCCCGCCGATTTGGATGACTCAAAAAATATTAACAGATTCATTTCTAGAAATATGGGTAAGAAAATTATTATTGTCCAAGGTCTTGGATTTGTAGGTGCAGTTATGTCGCTTGTATGCGCAAATGCCTTGAATGAAGATTATGCGGTTATTGGCGTAGACTTAGCTAATGAAAATACTTATTGGAAAATCAAATCTATTAATGATGGTGTTTTTCCACTAAATGCAGATGACCCAAAAATAAGTGACTTTTTTGATAATGCTAAAGCCAAAGGAAACTTGTTAGCGACTTATGATCCACTAGCTTATCAATATGCTGATGTGATAATAGTAGATGTTAATTTAGACGTTCAAAAAGAGACTAATGAGAAAGGTGACTTAAAGGGATTTGATGTAAATTTAAATGGTTTTAAAGTAGCGATACAATCCATTGGTGCAAACTGCCGAGATGATGTCTTGGTTTTGGTTGAGACTACAGTTCCACCAGGGACATGTGCACAAGTTGTGAAGCCTCTACTTGAAAATGAGCTAGTCAAACGAAATCTTACATTAAAAAAATATCGACTTGGACATTCGTATGAGAGGGTGATGCCGGGGCCTCAATATATCGACTCCATCCGAGAGTTTCCTCGCGTGTATGCAGGCATCAGTGAAATTAGTGCAGATGCGGTTGAAGAGTTTTTAAAAACTATTATAGATATATCGAAATGTGAACTTACTAGGCTTGAGCACACTAACGCTACAGAGATGGCTAAGGTTCTAGAAAACTCATACCGTGCTGTGAATATAGCTTTTGCAGTGGAGTGGTCAAGGTTTGCCGAGGAGGCTGGCGTTGATTTATATGCAATAGTTAACGCTATTCGAGCTAGGTCAACTCATGCCAATTTGATGTATCCAGGTATTGGTGTTGGTGGCTATTGTTTAACGAAGGACCCTTTGCTTGCAAGTTGGGCACGCAAAAGTCACTTTGGGTCTATGTCAGATTTAGAAATGAGCATTTACGGAGTATCTGTAAATGATCAAATGCCTAAATTTGCTTATAACCGGCTCATTCATGTGTTCGGTGATGTCAGTGATAAAAAGGTCACTTTCCTAGGTGTTTCGTATCGGGGAGATGTTGGTGATACTCGTTTTACTCCAGTAGAGCCGTTAGTCGAAATGGTTCGAGAGAGTGGAGCAGAAATAGTTTTGCATGATCCGTTTGTTTCGTATTGGGAAGAACAACGATGTGTTGTTGAGTCTGATCTAACTGCTGTACTTGATTTAACTGCGGATCTAATAATTATATCCGCGGGTCATAGTCAATATAGACTAAGATCAACTATTAATAAATTGATGGCATTAAATCCTGTATTAATTTATGACACTATCGGCCTGTTCGACAAAGAACAGCTAATGATTTTACGAAGCAAACATAACGTATCTATTTTAGGGCGTGGTGATTTCTAGCTTGAAAAATTTTAATACTTTACTAATTGACTGGCTACTGGTCAATTCTAATACAATTGTAAATAACCCAGAAAGAGATCATTTTAATGAAAAGCAAAATATTAATAATTGGTGGTGCCGGCTTTATAGGTATGAACTTAGCTAAATTCTTAATTCAGAATCGTGAGTGTGAAGTTACCTTAGCCGATTATTCTTTTGGGCGAGAGAAATTGGAATATTTTTCTATTCAGCAACTTTCCAATATCAATTTAGTTAAAGACGATTTCTCATTATCATCAGCTTTCGATGCATTAGATAAAAATTTTGATTTTGTTTACTTGCTTGCTTCTGTAGTCGGTGTCAATAATACACTTGAGCATCCAGATGAGGTGATTAGGGTGAATACATCACTAATCTTCAATTGTTTGGAGTGGCTAAAGACTACTACCGTTAAAAGAGTGTTGTTTACCTCGACTAGTGAGACATATTCAGGCACAACTGAAATTTTAGATTACCCTATACCGACTGATGAATTTGTTCCTCTCTGCATTCAAGATGTTTCAGATCCTCGGTTTACTTATGCCATTACTAAAATATTAGGTGAGTCTGCGTTTCTTAATTACGCTAAAAAATATAATTTTGAGGCAACGATTGTTCGATATCATAATGCCTTCGGACCAGATATGGGTTTCAAGCATGTTATTCCGCATCTTGTGGAACGGTTCCTCAATAATGAAAGTCCATTTAGAATGTATGGGCATGACCAAACTAGAGCTTTTTCTTTTATAGACGACACAATTAACGGAACTGTTCTAGCTATGGAATCTGATAAGGCTGCTGGTGAAATATTTCATATTGGTAGCTCTCAAGAGATATCGATAGAGGAATTGATCAAAGCGGTGGGTGAAATGATGGGCTACTTGGGAGAATATGTGGAGGCTCCAACATATCCTGGTTCGGTAAGTCGTAGATGCCCTGATATATCAAAAGCAAAAAGAGTACTTGGCTACAATCCACAAATAGAATGGAAGGTCGGTTTAGCATCTACTATTAAGTGGTATAAAGATTATTTTTCAAAAAATGAAACAGCCAGACAAGACGGGTTCAAAGAACAAGAAAACTTTAATTAATAGATATTAAAAAGGTTCTTACGATGATAAGGTTATTAGATATTTTTTTCTCAGGAATTGGAATTGTGGTTCTTAGTCCTATACTGGCATCAATCGCCTGTGTGCTAAGAATTACTGGTGAAGGAGAGGTGTTTTACAAGCAAACAAGAGTTGGGAAAAATGCAAATCCTTTTGGACTAATTAAATTTGCAACAATGCTGAAAGATAGTCCTAATATAGGAAGTGGTGAAATTACTATTAAAAATGATTCTCGTGTGTTGCCGTTCGGTAAATTTTTGCGCAAAACTAAAATTAATGAGCTACCACAGTTATGGAATATTTTTATCGGAGACATGAGTATAGTTGGACCAAGACCAATGGTGCCAAATACACTTGCCAGATACCCTAAAGAAGCTCAAAAGGTTTTAAGCACTGTCAGGCCGGGGTTGACTGGTATTGGATCGATTATTTTTCGAGATGAGGAGAGGCTTCTTGATGGTCTTGAGGACCCCACTAGATTTTATATTGAAAATATTACGCCACATAAAAGCGATTTAGAGCTTTGGTTTGTCGAAAACAACACACTTTGGTTGTACATTAAAATTATTTTCGTGACCGCCTTAGTGGTGGTTTTCCCATCGAGTAATATAGTGGATAAGGCATTTGACGGTATTCCCAGTTTACCGGACTCTTTAACTATAAAAGTGTGATGGATGCCTATTGAGATAATTATACTAGCTCGATCTGGATAATTAGTTATGTTAGATAAGAATATGAAGGCTTCGTTTCTTTATTTATAAAGCCTTTCTGTTAGTCTAGTAGTAAGTCTTATGATGTGGATAAAATTGAAGTTTTGTTGCAGCCTACAGAGGCAGGAGCATTAATAACTTGGGCAGGTATATCATTGAACCGTGAACACCTGTAATATGATTTGTTACCGGGGGCTGTTTGGCAAGGCTAGATTTAAATTAAAAAACGAAGTTAAACGCTGGATTGTGATAAATATGTTTATAAAACTTTACAGATTAATTTAATAGATTTTAAGTTTAAACTTTTCTTTTTTTATTGTATTAGATACTCTTAAATTTAAATTTTGATATTGATAATGAAAAATAACCAGCAAAATAATTATGAAGTTGAAATTGACTTAAAGTCAATACTTCCAATCTTTTGGCGTGGTAAAGTATTAATACTTTTCTTTTCTTTTCTTTCTATTTTTCTTGGTTCGGTGTATCTACATTATGTAGATAGAGAATACACAGTTGAATATAAACTAAAACCAGTTGCTGAAACTAAGCAAAGTAATGTTCTCGCTGGTTTGGGTGGACTTGCATCACTTTCAGGTGTTCAATTGCCAACAAATTCTACAAATGATTTTAAGATCTTTAGCGAATTAATATATTCTGTTGAAGTGTCAGAGAAAATTTTTAAAAATAATAAACTTATTGAAAAAATTTATGAGAATGAATGGAATTCAACTCAGAATATTTTTTCTGAACCACCAAAAAGTAAGATTATAGCTTATCTTAGTGCTTTAAAAAGAATTTTAACTGGGGATAAAGAAGTTAACTACATACCTCCTGATGCAAGACGTTTAGCTATTTATATTTCTAGAAATATCTCAATAAATGAAGATAAAAAAACTGGTTTTTTAACTTTGAGGAGTGAAACATCAAAACCTGGTATACTATTATTACTTATTTCTGAGGCTATTGAAGCAAGCGATCAAATAATGAGGCAGCGTTACATTAATTTTTCAAAAGAGCCTTTAGCTTTTTATCAAGAAAAACTTCGCATCTCACGTTCTCGAGAACATAGAGAAGCTTTAGCTGAACTTATAGGTAAAGAAGAGGAAAAGCTAATGTTTGCGTCGAAAGGTAAATACTTTACAGCTGAGCCATACATTGAACCAACAACAAGTCTACATCCAACAGCACCAAAGCCTTTATTAATTTTAATATTTTCACTAATGTTAGGGTTATTTTTTGGAGCAGCTCTTGTATTATTGCGGCATGCAATAAAGAAAGAAAATTAATGAATATTCAAACTTTAAGAAATTTATTTATTTTTATTTTATTAATTTTGGGGCATTCAAGTTTTGCTCAATCAATTAATGATCCAAATCTTCAAAAACTATTATATGAAAATCAGTCAGTACTAAATAATCTAACAAAAAAAGACAAAAACGCATATGAAAAAAAGCGTATATCCACAAATCAAAATGTAGCAAATACAGACGATAATCTTCAGATAGACTTATCTAAAATTGTTGACCAGAGAGATGTAAATCAAAAATCCATGTTAATGAGATATTTTTACGCTCTTATTGGAAAAGATTTAAATATTTATGGATCGAATGAATTCAATCAACCACAAGATGATGGGTTGCTTTTTTTCAATACTATAGGAAAAAACTATCAATTGGCGCCTGGGGATACAATTCAGATTACAATAACCGGACTGAGTCCATCTGACGAAACCCATCAAGTTATGAATGATGGAACAATTACCCTTGAAAATGTATATCCCTTAAATGTAAATAATTTGAATTTAAATCAAGTTAGTAAATTAGTTCTAGATAAAATACTATTGGACGATGCTTCTGCTGAAGTGTTTGTTAGGCTAAATAATGCTAGATTAGTAACAGTTCAGATTTCAGGTAATGTAAAATCTCCAAGAACAATTGCTGTACCCGCATATACTCCATTGAGTAGAGTTATTGCATTTTCGGGAGGTATTTCTGACAGCGGTTCATTGCGAAATATTTCATTAAGTCAAATTGGTGAAACAACACAAACAGTAGATTTTTATAGTTTTTTACAAAACGCATCAGCAAAACTTGACCCACTAATTAAAAATGGTGCACGCATATTTGTTCCATTTAAAGGACCAACAGTTGCAATAACAGGATTTGTAAACAACCCTGGAATATATGAATTACCATCTGATAAATCTGAAATATCGATAAAAAATTTATTGAGTATTTCTGGAAATTCCTTCTTACCTTCTGGAGCTAAATTAAAAGTAACTTATTTTGATACAGCTGGAAAAATAGCAACACGTTTGGCAGTTAAAAATGATTTACTTAAAGAAGGCGAAGCACTCCAAATAGGTTTTATTGAAACGCGAGATTTAAAAATATCTAAAGTCTCTGGGGCTGTTTTGAAAGACTTTGAAATAAAAACCAATACAGCATTAAGTATAGATGAAGTAATAAAAGGTGGTGCAGTATTGAGTTTAGATGCATACACACCGTTTGCTTTAATTATTGGAAAAGAAGTTCAGGCTATAAGTCTAGATGAAGCTATGGAGGATGATAGCATTACCTTACCTGTTGGTTCGGATCTGATATTATTTACAAAAAAGCAATATTTAGAATTGGTTGCTACAGACCCTAATGAAGCACTTTATCCTTTTGCTTCTAAGCTTCTTAACTCAAATACGGCAGAAATCTTTCTTGATGGCGTGAGAATTGCGTACATTCCTATTTCGAAAAATAATGAATTCTATGATTCTATAAAGCCTTTTTACACTACCAATCCAAAGACTGTAACTGATTTAGCACTTATAGAACGCAATACGGGTGTGGATGCATTTGATCTAAAATTAGCAATGCGTGGTAATCATGTGAAGAAATTAGCTAAAGGGGATCGATTATTTATTTTTGAGGATAAATTTTTCAATGAACTTATTAGCGAACAGGTAAACAGTACTTTTAATAATAGTGTTGATATAAAACAATCGAATGATACAGATGATAAAAATGTAGATTTAGAAGTATTAAAATTACAACAAGAATTAAATAATGATAAATTAGAATACATGCAGAATATAGAGTATTCTAAAAAAACTCTTCGAAAAGCTAATGTAATAAAAATCAATTTAAATGGAGAATTATTTTCAATTTTGCCTTTCTCAGAAGGCATAACTTCTTCAACTATACATAATAAATTAAAAAGTAGATTACCTAGTTTAAAAAATGAATTTGTAATTGTTCAAAATACAGATAAAAATTCATCAATTAAAATTAAAAGCTTAGAACATGAATTTAAAATTAAACAATACGAATCTATCAGTTTTATCAGCCAAGAAAGTTATCGCCAAATAGTAAAAAATTATGATTCAACTCTTGAAACGAACTTAATGAATGATGTGAAGGAAAGTAACGCAGTAAAAGTTTATTATGACGAAAAATTAACTTTACTATTATCTCCAAACGTTGCTTTTTCAAAACAAAAAATATTTGATAAAATTATTAACTCGAGTAGTTTTTATAGATTATATATTGGTTTAAGCACTAAACAAAAAAATAATAACCGCTGGACTTTAGTTTCTTATGATTCTGATACGTTTTTCTCTAATTCACAAAAAATAATCCCCAATGAATCAAATATAGTTTATATGTTTTCTAAACAATATATTAGAGATAAATTTGTGAGTAGTCTTGATAGTGAGGTACTTTTAAAAGGTAATGAGGTACCCTTAAAAGATAAGCTTATAAAAACCACTGATAATAATAGTCTCTCTGTGATTGAAGAAGACACAATTAAAATCGACGACCTAAATCAAATAGAAATTATGGGAAATGAAAATACTGATGATCAATTAAGACGACCAAAGAATAATTTTTCTGAGGATGTGCTTAAAACCATGGCTTCTAAACTTCGATTTATTTCTGGTGCGGTTATGTTTCCTGGAACATACCCATTAGCCGATAGAGTTAGATTGAAAGATTTTATTGACGTTGCTGGGGTGATAAATACAAAGGCTGCTTCAAGTGTTGTTGTCACAAGAGCTTTAAAAGAAAATAATCAACTAATTAAAACAGCTCCTGATGTTTTTGAATTTAATAATTTGATGACGAATGATCCTATCCTTTCAGGTGAGTTTTATGTTGATGTCCCAAAAGCAGTCAATCAAGCTATAAATGGGTTTGTTAATTTATCAGGAGAATTTTTGGTACCTGGTGATTATGCTTTTGCTAGATTAGAGCCTTTGTCTGAAATAATTCTACGAGCTGGAGGTTTTACAGATTTAGCTTATCCATTGGGTGCTGTTTTGGAAAGAAAATCAATTAAATCTCAAGAAAAATCAGCTAATGATATATTGGCAGCTCAATTAGAAGCATCTGTTCTAACATTGGCACAATCAGATCTAGATGGAGTCGGTGAACAAATAAAAGCAGTTCTAGGTTTTGCCAGACAATTAAGAAACCAACCAACCAGTGGCAGAATGGCATTAAATATAATGGATGATAATGATTTATATTTACAAGACGGTGATAAATTAATGCTTCCCAAGCGGCCATCACATGTGTCTATTATCGGTGCCGTTCAAAGAACTACAGTAGCAAGCTACAACAAAAATAAAACTTATACAGAATATATATCTGCCTCGGGCGGTTTAACCAAAATGGCCGATATTCGAAAAGCTTATTTATTATTACCAAATGGGGAAAGTCGTTTAGTTGATAAACATACGGTTATTCCCGCTGGTTCAGTGGTTGTTGTTCCTCCCAAAATAGACAAATTATCTGTGTTAGGATTAACAGATATTGTTGCAAGAGTTCTAGGTAATATTGCGACATCAATCTTAGCTATAAATAATGTTAATTAGGATATTTATAAGATATTATAAATTAATAATATTAATTCTGATTCCAATGTCTATTCAGGCAGAAGAAAGTAATCATGAAATTATTGGTTTTAATAATTCAATTATAAGTAAAATAGATGATTTTTTTTTAATCCAATCTACAAAAAAAAATGTAATCTGGAGCCCAAAAATTAAAGGTAAAAGTAGATATGCTTTTTCTATCCCAAAAACTGCCTATTTAATATCAAAAGATCATGAAGATGCATCTGATCTTTTTTATTTGAGTGAGAAAATAGACAGTGGGCTTAAATTTCAGCAAAATAACTCAAAAAATATAGACATCATTATATCAGAAAATAATTCAAACCTAATCCTAAGCCAGCGTATTTTATCTAATGCTAATGCAGAAGTATTTTTTAAAAATAAAGAAAAAATATTGTTTGGATTAAACTTAAATAAAGATGTGATTATATCAAAAAATACTCTTGGTAATTTTGGTATCGAGCAAGCTATCGATGAACACACAGTGTTTAATGCAAAATTTGTAAAACTTTCTAATAATGAAAATTCAGAGTTCTATGGAAATATAACTCATGAATTCAAGTCAGATTACTTAAATGTGGGCATTGGACATACTTGGTTTGAATTGGCAAACCAAGTAGATTTTACTGTAGGCATTCAAGAGCAACATAAAAAACTTGAATCAGAAATTTATGCTAATTTTGTTAATGGAAACATAAAATTTCAAATAGGTTTTGATCAAATAAAAGCTGATTCTAATATGAATATGTTTTTTAATTTGAAATTAGAAAATACTCTAAATAACAAACAATTTAGAACAAATGTTATTGTTACATCAAAAAATAGTATCTTTGCTTTGAGAAATCTAAGCTTAAAAAGTTTTAGGAGAAAAAACTTAGATATGCTTTGGAGAAAATATATAAACTATAATTAGCTTGTGATATCATTCTGATATTGTATAAATGACTAAATAAATATGGTTTGGTGATGGATAACTCTCAATATTTCAGTGGAAATAAAATGTTTTGGATCAACAAGCGTATATTTGATATTGTTATATGTTTATTACTAATTCCGTTACTAATTATTCTTTCAATAATAATATTATTTTTTAATTATTTTTTTAATTCAGGAAATTTATTTTTTATTCAGAATCGTATGGGTAAGGATTGTAATGCTTTTTTTGCAATTAAATTTCGCACTATGGAACCAGTTGAACAAATCACTAGAAAATTTGATGATCCAATTGAAATTAATAGAATTACACCTTTTGGTAAAATCTTACGAAAAATACGAATAGATGAATTACCTCAGATCTTGAATGTTTTGAAAGGTGAGATGAGTTTGATTGGGCCAAGACCAGATTATTATCTACACGCAATAGAATACTTGAAAGGTGTAAAGGGATATAAAGAAAGGCATATTATTCGGCCTGGTATTACTGGTTTATCGCAAATTAGATTAGGATATGCTGAAGGATTAGAGGCAACCGAAGCAAAAGTATCTATTGATAATTATTATATACAAAATATGGGTTATATTATCGAATTAAAAATTATTTTTAATACTATTATTACAATAATAAGAGGTGATGGTAAGTAAATAATGATATATTTTATATACAACAATTTTCATATTCATTATTTATAAAGAATAATTAAAAATCAAATGATGTATATAAGCTAAATATTGTACCATTTGATATATTAGCTTTATCTAATATTATATTTTGATAACTAATGTTACCACCTAAATCAAATCCACCTTTTATCCAATTAATTCCTAGTGTTGTTATTGTTCCTAAGCTACGTTTGGATGATAAGCGGTGCTGTGAATAATCTTTATTGTTAATTGAAAGAAACTTTGTTGAATAATTAATGCCTAATCTTGTATTTATCTGAGAATTCCCGAATAGTTCTATAGAAGTGCCCTCAGTATCTATTGGCACACCTAAAACGGTATCATAGTTGATATAATCATAAGTGTTATTATTATAGAAAGTGTTTGGCCCACAGAATCCGTGAGTACTTTCTTTTATACGTGTATCTACTGCTTCAACTGTTATAGTTGTTGGAAATTTTATTCCTGGGGCTGTCAATTCAAGGCCTGCCATCCACGCAAGACATGAAGGTAAGCTGCCAGCTTCGTCTTCGCCTATCGTTTGACTATAAAAGCGATAGCTACTTTTATTTAAAGGAATTGAATAAGATACCCCAAAACCTGCCATTTTATTTATATTGGAATTTTTACCATCGTTAGTATTCCCGAATAATAAAGTATCAATATTAGACGAGTATAACATATCATTTTGATCACCCCATTGTCCTGTCTGTAAAAATTCAAAATTTAGATTCTCAGATGGGCTAATTATAACTCTTGTACCAGAAAGCATTGAATTATTTCCATTTAATGAGTTTTTAGTAGAGCCATTAATAAGCTCTAATGACCACTTTGCTGTTGATGGAAGCCAGTTAGTATTAAATTTATTTTCTAACTTTATAGAAATAGCCTCTAAGGGTTTACTATTTGATGATAAAATAAGAGATGATTTTTTTGAAAACGACCAGATACGATCAACTTTGCCAAAATTTAAGTTTGCTATACCTTTTTCGTAATTAACATATGAGTTATCAAAGTTAAGTTTATCATGGTCATCAAAATTAATAGATAATTGTGAAGATAAACTTCTTTTTGAATATTCAAGATTGAAATTAACATTGCTTTTATTTTGGGTTCTTAAATTATTGTAAACTCCTAAGACA
>JGI20153J14295_10003272_pt1 | contig 10939 bp, 9 predicted proteins | sample COG_03_FD_14295 | JGI IMG/M metagenome (IMG submission 14295) | reverse complement strand
TCCTATTTATAGTTTTCTAGTGATAAGATATTTATTGTAATGCATCATAGTTCTCAAGGCATGTATAAAAAAAATATTCTTTCAAAAAGTTTGAATACAGAGGTACTAAAAACTTCTAGCAGTATTCTTATGATTCTATTCCTTCTTGTTGTAGGGTCTAGGTTTGTTGGTTATTTTGAAAAAGCTGCAGAGGGTTTAATGGATCCAGGCCTCATTTTTAGTGTTATTTTTTTAAGATTTCCTGACTTTATTACTCTACTAATTCCCTTATCTTTTTTTCTAGGAATATTAATCAGCATAAGCAGGCTCTATGCAGAGCGAGAAATATATGGGTATATATCTGTGGGCCTTTCGCAATTAGACTTGGTTAAATTTCTAGCTCCTCAAGCATTTATATATTTTTCTATAACTTTAATATTAAGTCTTTATGTGGCTCCCTATACTAAAGCCTTATCGCAAGAAATTATGTCAATAGATTCTTTTGAAGAGCAAATCGAATCAATGAAGCCAGATAAAATATATTCATTTGAAGACGGACGGGTATTTATTTATGCAAAAGCTATTAATGATGGTGTGCTTGAAGATGTAAAGATATTTAGAACTGATGATAATGGCTCAAACCTAATAATGGCAGAACAACTTCGTGTTAATAAGGACAATAGACAACTTGAATTAGATTTTAAAAGCGGTGTATTTTATAAAGGCATCTTTTCTGATCAAAGGCAAGTAATTTCATCTTTTGAGAAGTTTATTTCTCCAGTTGATAGAGATATCGATAGAGTTTCAGGATTGAGCATGGCTAAAATTTTTGATTACTCTGCTGAATCAGAAAAAGCTAATCTTCAATGGAATATTTCTATTCCAGCCACTTTGATTATCTTATTATTTTTAGGAGTCTATATGGGTGCAGTTAAACCCAGGCAGGGAAGACTTTCAGTAATTCTTCCAGGAATGTTGATATATATTGCCTATTTAAGCCTTTTGATTTTGGGAAGAGAGTCGTTATCTTCAAATCCATCCTCAGGAATTGGGTTATGGTGGATTCACTTAGTTTTTGGTTTATTGGCAATACTATATATTTTTAAAGATAACCTTCAAATAGCAAACTCAAGAATACTTATAATTAGAGAACATCAATATTTTAAATATATAATTGGAACTGCTCTTCTTTTCATTTTTATTTGGGTTATCTCCTAATGAAAATATTTAGCAAGTACCTAATTAAAAGATCATTTCTAATCTCAATATTTATTTTTATTATTTTTGCCATTCTTGATACGGTATTCAATTTTATTTCTGAATTAGAGAATCTATCTTTCGATTACACTTTTTTATATGCATTAAAGCATGCATTAACTTCTATGCCACACAGATCGATTGAATTTCTTGAAGGTGCTTGTCTTCTTGGGTTTATGGTAGCTCTTGGAATTTCTCACCAAGAGGGGAACCTTAATGTTCTTCGGTCTAATGGACTATCCCCAATAAAAATAATTTTAATAAGCTCATTGGGTTCTATGATTGTAGTGCTTTCAATTTTAGCTATGGATGAAATTGCTTTTAGAGAAATGTACATAAATTCTAAGGTAGAAAAAGACTCTATTGGACCAAGCTACTCAAGAGCAATCACAAGTTCAGTGGATAAAGCAAAATGATTACCTATTAAGTTATACGAATGTTATAGATGACTTGATTCTGAACCCGAGACTTATAAAGGTTGATTCAAATATAGATAAAGTAAAGTATTTTAAATCATCTAAATCAGCCAAAATTGAAGAAAATGGAATAACTTTTGATCAAAGTTTACTGGTTGAAGGAAATCCGTCATCTGATGAAATCTCTAATTATGAGATTTTTTCTTTTCCATTAGTTGCTAGTATTCCTTTTTCATATATAGATAGCTTAAGTTTCAACAGGATTTCCTCTTATAGGTCTTTAATGAATGAGAGCAGTCTCGATGAAGATATTTTATTTAGAGCCCATTTAGATAAATTTTTTTATAAAAAGATATTTTATCCATTTTCAGTGTTAGCAATAATGATATTTTTTGGATCTTTTATTTTTGGATCATTAAGGGATTCAACTCCTGGATCTAGGATAGTTTTTGCTGTTTTTGGAGGTTTTTTATATAGAATCTTTCAAGATCTATCTATAAGCATTTCCATTTCTTATAACACACCGGTCTTAATTGGAGTAATTGCACCAGCTATAATTTTGTTAATACTAAGTTTTTTTTCCTATAGAAAAATTTAGATATATCTTAAATTAGTCTTAGATAGATGGTCACTAATAGATGCTCCATCTTTTGAAAAATATATCTGTAATAGCGGCAAGCCGGCAAAAAAAACAATTAACAAGTTTACAATAAATCTAATCGATACCTGCTGAATAGTTACATTCTTACCATCAATGCTATAAATCTCTATCTTCCAAACCGCCATGCCTAAGGTTTTATTTCCATGTATCCAAAAGTAAGCATAAAAAGACCATGTACTTATAAAAACCATAAATAAACCAAGCCATGGATTTAGAACTTCTCCATTATTGAGCCAAAGACCAACTGATCCAACCAAAAACCAAACACCTAAAAGTAAGAATAAATCATAGATAGTTGCTGCAATTCTTTTTACAGGAGAGACTTTGTGTGATTTTAATTTCATTTTGTTATAGTACTTAAAACTATTAAAAGAATAAATCATTATGAATACTTCAATTACAGAATCATCAGAATTTTTAGGCCATCCAAAAGGTCTTTTTGTATGTTTTGCTACCGAGATGTGGGAAAGATTTTCTTACTATGGAATGAGAGCATTATTAATACTCTATCTTACAAAGCACTGGGAGTTTTCTGATGCTCAAAGTTATGTAATTTATGGTGCCTATACATCTCTAGTTTATATAATGCCTGTTTTTGGAGGAATGCTTGCAGATAGGATACTTGGCTCAAGAAAGGCAGTTACATTTGGTGCAGTGCTTCTAGTTTTGGGTCATACAGGAATGGCTTTTGAGAGTAATGTTCAAGTCTTCTATCTATCATTAGCTCTTATAATCTCTGGAGTAGGGTTTCTTAAACCTAATATATCAACAATGGTTGGTGCTCTTTATGAAGAAGGAGATCCTAGGAGGGATCCTGGATTTACAATTTTTTACATGGGTATAAATATTGGGGCGTTCTCTGCTTCTTTGCTTTGTGGCTATTTAGGTGAAACTTATGGCTGGTCATATGGTTTTGGTGCAGCTGGAATAGGAATGCTAATTGGATTAATGATCTTCCTATGGGGTCAAAAATACTTAGATGGACATGCGGAGCCAACATCAGACTTTTATATGGATAAGAAGTTTAATATCACATATGAGAATTGGGCATACATTAGTGGAATATTTATGGTTTTTGCATCTTATATGCTTATACAGAATCAGGAAATAGTTGGAAATCTTCTTGGCGGTTTTGGGGCAATTTGTATTGCTTTTTGGCTATTTTATTCATTGTCAAAATGTTCGCCAGAAGAAAGAGATAGGATGATTGTGGTGGGAATTTTAATATTGTTTTCATTAATTTTTTGGGCCCTTTTTGAACAAGCAGGATCATCTTTAAATATCCTTACTGATAGGGGAGTAGATAGAACAATTTTAGGTTGGGAGGTTCCTGCTTCGATGTTTCAATCTTTAAATGCATTTTTCATATTTACGCTAGCTCCTCTCTTTGCTTTTATGTGGTTAGCCCTTGCTAGGAGAAATATAGAACCTTCAACACCACTCAAATTTGCAATTGGAATTATGTTTGTTGGAATTGGGTTCCTTGTTCTCGTTTTTGGAATGAAGAGTTCTGCTGGAGTTCAAACTGGAGTATTTTGGATAATGCTTATATACCTACTTCATACAATTGGTGAGCTTTGCTTGTCTCCTGTTGGTCTTTCTTCTGTAACCAAGTTATCACCAAAGAGGATTGTTGGAATGATGATGGGTATGTGGTTTTTTGCATCTGCAGCAGGAAACTTTGTTGCAGGTTTAATAGCTAGAGCTACTGCAAGTGAAGGGATGGCCGGCGGAGAGAATATTTTTACATTAGCTCAAAAATCAGCATTTGTAGATGTATACACGAATGTAGGACTTATAGCAGTTGCTGTTGGCCTATTATTGGCTATTTGCTCTCCTTTCTTAAAGAAAGGAATGCACGGAATAAACTAGGCTAACTTCTTATTAAGACCTTTTAAAATATCTGTATAGATATTTTTTAGGGTCCATAGTTCTGATATCTTGATGTGCTCATCTATTTGATGAATAGTCTCATTAAGCGGGCCAAGCTCTACAATCTCTGTACCCATTTTTGCAATAAATCTTCCGTCAGATGTTCCGCCCTTTGCATTTAAGTCAGGACTATATCCGGTAATTTTTTCAATTGATTTAACTACAACATCCTTAAGATTATCTTTTTCAGTCAAATAGGGAAGGCCGCTTAATTTCCAATCGATCTCGTATTCAATATTTAATTTTTTAAGAATAGCCTCGAACTCATCAATTAATGTTTCTTGAGAAGACTCAGTCGAGTATCTGAAATTAAAAAACATTTCTAACTCTCCAGGAACAACATTTTTTGCTCCAGTTCCAGAATGAATATTGGATATTTGAAAACTTGTAGGTTGAAAAATTGCATTTCCATTATCCCAGACTGTATTTTTAAGCTCAACTATCGCATCACTTGCAGAAAAAATTGGATTATTTACATTTTCTGGATATGCAATATGGCCCTGTTTACCAAGAACCTTTAATGAGCCACCCAAAGAACCTCTCCTGCCTATCCTTACACTATCACCAATTTTTAGGTAAGAGGTAGGCTCTCCAACAAGACATAAATCAATTTTCTCATCAACATCAATCATGTCGTTAACAATTTTATCTATAAAACCATCTGAAGAATCTCCTTCTTCATTTGATGTAAGTAAGACNGCAATTCTAAAATTGANATCAGGANTAGATAGAAAAAANTCATCCAATGAATCAAGAAATGCTGCTATAGANCCTTTCATGTCAGCAGTTCCCCTACCATACATAAGATCTCCTTCAATGTGACCAGANAAGGGTGGATGACTCCACTTCTCTATTGGACCAGTTGGAACCACATCAGTATGCCCAAGAAAACAAAACAATTTTCCTTTTGAACCAAATGTTGCATAAAGATTNTCAACATTCAAATAATTAATTCTTTTGCAATCAAAGCTAAGCTTTTGTAATCGGTCTTCGATTAAATCAAAACACCCTTCATCTCTTGGAGAAAGTGACTCAATTTGAATTAATTTTTGAAGAAACTCAATCATTAGAATGCAACTCCTGATTTAGCTCTATTGAAGAATTATTAAATTTAGCCATAACTTTACCATCTAGAGAATGTCTAATAAATACAACATTAGAACATCCAGCAAGATCAGACCCCTTACAAATACCCATAGATAAGCCTTTCTCATCAAACTGTTCTATTTTTGTTCCAGCTGTAACATATAAACCCGCTTCAACTGTACAGTTGTCACCCAACGGAATTCCCAAGCCGGAGTTGGCTCCTAATAAGCAATTTTCACCCACAGATATTCTGATATCATTCCCACCAGATAAAGTTCCCATAGTGCTGCACCCGCCACCTAAATCAGAATTCTTACCAACTACAACACCTGCTGAAATTCTACCTTCAATCATTGCTGTGCCCATGGTGCCTGCATTAAAATTAACAAAACCCTCATGCATTACAGTCGTCCCAGAACCTAAATAAGCCCCCAATCGAACTCTTGAAGCATCCGCAATTCTGACATTTTTTGGAATAATGTAATCTGTTAGGGAGGGAAACTTGTCTAAAGATCTAACATACAAATTTGAATTATTTAGTTTAGAATCAAGCAGTCTTTCATCAATTTCCTCTGTGCTTATTGGGCCTTGGTTTGTCCAAGCAACATTTGGAAGAGCGGAAAATAAGCCATCTAAATTAATAGAATTCGGCTTCACAAATTTATATGAAATTAGGTGAAGCTTTAAATATGCAGAACTAACATCTTTAACAGAGCCATCTAGATCTTCTTGATTCCAGCTCAGTTCAATAAGTTTCTTGGAGGAACTAAAATCTTTAGAGTTTTTAATATCAGTTTTTAATCCATTAAAATCAATATCTGGATAATATACATCTAAGATATCACCAGACTTGGATATGGTTGCGTACCCAACTGCATTAATTTTCATTTAACTATTATAGTTTGGTAAGAACTTAATTTATACAATTTGAGCAAGGTCATCAGTAATTTTTTGAATTTTCTTTTTTGAAACACTAGAAAGGGTAACGTCTTCTATTTCAAATGTATCTTCAACTCTATCACCTAGGGTATTTATTCTTGCTGAATATATTGACGTTCCATTATCATGAAGAACCTTGGCAATTTTTGCTAAAAGACCAGGCCCGTCAGAAGTTTCTATTGTCAAAAGATTTTTCTTTTGATTTTTATACTCAATATTTGAGACATTCATACTCTTTTTAAATGCAACTGATTTTTTATATTTTTTTGAACCAGTGTCCTTTCTTTTAGAGAAGTTATTAAAATTATTTATAAGTCTTGATCTGACCTCTTTAATTTCAGAGTTATTGAGAGATCTATCATGGTGTACAAATTTAGTTATAAAAGTATTTGCAGCTATATCTTTATTAATACTGGTAGCAATAGAGGCATCAATAATTTCCAACCCAGAAAGCTCTAGCACTTTAATTAATTTTAAAAACAAACCATCAAAATTCTCAGTCTTAATAAAAACCTCTAATAAATTTCCAAAACACTTTCTACACCCAATTACCAAAACACTTTTACCACTATCTAGGATTAGCTGGCTTTGCCAGGCCAATTTGTTAGAGTTATTCTTATTGAAATAAGAATCATCAAAGAGAGAGAAATAACTTGAAAGATCTTTCTGTAAATCACTTTCAATAGTTCTCAGCACATTTTTTTGTCTATCTATAGAGATTTCCTTTGATGTTTTAATTGGCTCTTTATTTAGCTTAGACCTAGTGAGCAAAAAAAGATCTCTTAGTAGGCCATGCTTCCAACCATTCCAAAGTGAGGGGTTGGTAGCCTTGACATCATTAATGGTTAAAAGATATAGATAGTCCAAACGCTCTGTATTTAATACTATATCGGCAAATGACTCTATTGTTTTTGGATCAGAAATATCCTTTTTTTGTGATATAGAAGACATTTGCAGATGATTTAAAACTAACCAAGAAATCAGATCTGCATCTGCAACAGATAGACCAATTTTCTTGGCAAATTTATAGCTAGTTTTTGCGCCTATTTCTGAATGGTCTCCGCCCTTACCTTTACCAAGATCATGAAATAAGCCTGCTAGGTATAAAATTTCAATCTTTGGAATCTTTTTAAGTAATTCATATTCAAGCTTAAAATCTTCATGAAACTCGATTTGCATTTGTCTCATATTTCTAACAACTTTGAATGTATGCTCATCCACTGTATAAACATGGAAAAGATCAAATTGCATTTGCCCAACAACTTCATCAAATTCTTTAATATATGCCTGGATAATACCTAGGCTTTTCATTGATTTTAATATCGAAGATAAATTATATTTTGATCTAAGTATTTCAAGAAACTGTGAGGCATAAAATCCATCTTTTTTAAAATTACTATCTATTATATGAATATTTTTTTTTAATAAAGCCATCGTGGAAGTGTCTATGGCATTAACTTTCTTATTCGAACCGATGGCAATAAATATTCCAAATATTAGATGCTTATTCTTAGATATATCAGAATTTCTAATCCCTATTTTATTTGCTTTTAAATAGAAATCTCCAAACCTTTTCTTAATTGCAAAGCTATTTTTTTCTTTAAAAGTTTCAAATACAAGGTTATTAAAATTAGAAAGATTCGATGCATGCCCATAAAAATCTTTCATCATTTTTTCAACTGACTCTTTGCCTGAATTTTTATTTAATTTTGCAGATTTTGAAATTTCAAGCTGAGATTCAAAACTTAATCTATTGTTAGCTGATAAGATGTTTGAAGCAAATCTCATAGCTTTAATAAAATTATATGAATTAATAGCTGACTCAANCTCTAGGCTGAATTCTTTAGATTTCTTGATTTGAGTATAGTTATTTAAATTAAAGCACTGCTGAAGAATCCAAAGAGATGTTTGAAAATCTCGCATGCACCCCGGTGACTCTTTTAAATCAGGCTCAAGATTGAATGCTGTTGAGTGATATGAGGAATACCTTTCATCTTGTTCCAAAAACTTAGCATTGAAGAAATTTTTTTTACTCCATATTCCATCAAGTGTTTTTGAAACTTTAATATCAATTTCAGGAGTCGAGATTAATGCTCTTCTTGTAAGATACGATGTAAATTCTTTTAAATCATTTTTTGATATTTTTTTTATATCTTTAATTGATCTAACCGAATGACCAACCTGGAATCCTAAATCCCATAATTTAGTAATAAAAATTTCTAAATTTTCTTTATCTTTTGTAGAATTTTTATTCTCAATTATTGAAATATCAATGTCAGATGATGGAAACATTTCTTTCCTTCCAAAACCACCATTCGCATAAATTGAATAATTTTGACTCAGGTCAAGTTCTGTAAAATTATTAATAATAGTAGCTTCGATGCGGTCTGAATTTTTTATTAGATGATTATCTATAAGCGAAGGTTTTTTATATATTTTAGAAAAATCAGACCAAAAAAATTTGTTTATGGTTGACTCTTTTTCTGTCATAGAGATTCTTCAAGTCTTTTAGTTAGAACATCAACACCATTACTAGTTACAGCTAGCGTATGCTCCCATTGTGCAGAATTTCTTCCATCCTTAGTTTCAACGGTCCAGCCATCTCTAAGTGTTTTACAGTATTTTGATCCCTGATTAATCATTGGCTCAATGGTGAAACACATGCCTTCTTGAATTTCAATACCTCTTCCAGGTTTGCCGTAATGGAGAATCTGAGGATCCTCATGATAAATATCACCAATACCATGTCCACAATAGTCTTCAACTACGCTGTAATAATTAGATTCTGCATGTTGCTGGATAGCATGTCCTATGTCACCAAGATAGGCGCCAGGCTTTACAACTTCAATAGCTTTATATAAACACTCTTGTGTGACCTTAACGAGCCTTTCATTATGGGGTTTACACTTTCCAACAAGGTACATTTTTGATGTATCTCCATGCCAGCCATCTTTTATGACAGTTACATCAATATTAAGAATATCACCATCTTTTAAGATTCTATTATTATCTGGGATGCCATGACATATAACCTGATTAATGCTTGAGCATATTGTTTTTTCAAAGCCTCTATAGCCAACATTGGCAGGAATTGCCTTTTGCACATTTGTAATATAATCAAAACATCTTTTATCAAGCTCCCCAGTTGAGGCTCCAGGAATAACGAAAGGTTCAATCATTTCTAACACTTCAGAAGCAAGCTTCCCTGCTATTCGCATTTTTTGGATTTGAGTATCATTTTTGATTGAAATTTTCATATTTATTTAAATTTATATAGACAGTTGGCTCCTAAGTCTATAAAGTACAATTTTAATGCCAGCACGATATTTTAGCTCATTAAAATCCAAAATTTCTTTTTCAAGATATTCTGATTATTCTTCTTTATTTTACCTCTACGAGGAAATAATATAATGCCTTTTGATTCTATTTTAGTTCTAGAAGATGGCAGTATATTCCATGGAGAGGGCTTTGGTGAAGAAAAAGTTGATGTTGGTGAGATAGTATTTAATACTTCCATGACTGGATACCAAGAAATTATCACGGACCCATCATATAAAAAACAAATTATTACCTTTACTCATCCCCATATAGGGAATACTGGAATTAATGCAGAAGATCATGAATCTAATAAAATTCATGCTTCTGGGTTGGTTGTGAAAGAATTTTGCACTAAGCCAAGCAACTGGAGATCTCAAAAGACACTCGAAGAGTTTCTAATTGAGCAGAATGTTATGGCTATATCTAGAATAAATACTAGACAGCTCACTCAAATAATTAGAGAAAAAGGGTCCATGGCCTGCTGCATAGGATCATCAAGATTGGTATCAGAAGCTGAAGCTCTTCAAAAAGCTAAGTCTTTCTCTGGGCTTGAAGGTCTTGATTTGGCTAAAGAGGTTTCATCTGCTGAAAGTTATAAATGGAATCAGGGTGTTTGGCCAGAATATAAAGAGTCTTCAAATAAAAATGGACCAATAGTTGCATATGATTTCGGAATTAAAACTAATATATTAAGACTGTTATCTGATTATGCTGGAGAAGTTCATGTTGTTAATGCTAAAACCTCATTTGATGAAGTTATGGAATTATCTCCAAGAGGTATATTCCTATCAAATGGGCCTGGCGATCCAGAGCCATGCACTTACGCAATTGAAAATATAAAAAAATTCTTAGATATAAAGATTCCTATTTTTGGAATTTGCCTTGGCCATCAATTGTTAGCTTTAGCTGGAGGCGCTAAAACTCACAAAATGAAATTTGGTCATCATGGTGCAAATCATCCAGTACAAGATATTAAAACTAAAGAGGTTATGATTACCAGTCAAAATCATGGGTTTGCTGTTGATACTGAGTCTTTACCAGGTAATATTCGTGTGTCTCATATATCTCTTTTTGATCAATCACTTCAGGGCATAGAGTTCCAAGATACTCCAGCATTTAGCTTCCAGGGCCACCCTGAAGCAAGCCCAGGGCCTCAGGAAATTCAAATTTTATTTAGTAAGTTTAAGTCTATGGTAGATGCATATGTCAAAACGTAAGGATATAAAGTCTATTTTGATTATTGGAGCTGGCCCGATAATTATTGGCCAAGCATGTGAGTTTGATTATTCAGGAGCTCAGGCTTGCAAGGCTCTTAAGGAAGAGGGCTACAGAGTTATATTGGTAAACTCAA
>JGI20153J14295_10003266_pt1 | contig 10958 bp, 12 predicted proteins | sample COG_03_FD_14295 | JGI IMG/M metagenome (IMG submission 14295) | reverse complement strand
CCAATAAGTATTTTCCTGTGATTAATTCTAATTTTACAATTAGGAATTTTTAAATTTTTAAATACATCTGAAAATAAATGAATAAAATCAACCTCTTGAAGTAAAGACTTAGAACCAATTACATCAGCATCACATTGTAAAAACTCTCTAAACCTTCCATTTTGAGGCCTGTCTGCCCTCCAAACTAATTGAATTTGATATCTTTTAAATGGCAGGTTAATTTCATTTTGATTTTGAACAACATATCTTGCAAAAGGAATTGTAAGGTCATACCTTAATGCTTTATCAGAAATGTTTGATGAAATTAAACTAAGGTTATCAGAAAGCAGAGTTGAATCATCAATGTTTTTTTTAAAATTACCTGATTTTAATATTTTAAATATAAGTCTATCCCCTTCATCACCATATTTACCTAATAATGTTTCTGTGTTTTCGAAACTTGGAGTTTCAATTGGTGAAAAACCAAACGTATTGAAACTATTTTTTATGCAACTTATAATAAAATCCCTTTTAAAGATTTGAGCAGAATTAAAATCTCTAGTTCCTTTAGATGTTAAGGCTTTCGCTTTCATTACAGAAATATATACAATTATTAATTAATTTAATAGTTAGGCTATAATTAATTCATCAAAATAATTAAATAATTCACCCTTGGTGATTATACCACCTTTTTTAATTAAATCAAATTTATCAGATAGTTTGTCTTGTGAATAGTTTTTGTTTGAATTATACAATTTAACACTATCATCAAATAAATTATCTCTTAACCAAGAGAATCCATCATCAGTTGTGAAATCTACATCATTATTTTCAGTATAAATTGCAATAAACTTCATTTGCGAGTTACCAAAAGAAAATAAATAAATATGATTTTTTGAAATGTTTTCTAAAAATCGTGTTTTATCTAAAACTTTAGCCCAAACAATATCACTAAAAAGGTCTAAAAGACCTTCAGCTTTTCCATCATTATTTTGTTTTAGAATAGTCCAATCTTCAAATGTAACCGAGTTAGAAGAAAGAAAGTCAATAAATTCTTTGTGAAGCTCAACGAATTGATCCTTACTTAATCTAGAGTATTTCATAATCTGTAATAAAAAAAACCCCAAGAAGTATTGAGGTTTTTGTTGTCAAAAAATATATATTATTTACTGTCTGGAATAATTTCAAAAGGAAACTCAACACTAACTTCTCTGTGTAATCGGATGTTAGCAATAAATTTACCTAATTGTTTAATTGACCCTCCAGGAATAATAATCTGCTTTTTGTCAATTTCAAAACCACTTGATTCAAGAGCTTTTTGTAGATCTATATTATTAATAGATCCAAACAACTTAACTCCTTGACCAACTTTAGATTTAATTTTCACCTCTAAAGCTAATAGTTTTTTTGAGACTTTGTTAGCATCATCTACAATTTTTTTCTCCTTAAAAGCTCTTTGCTTTAAGTTCTCTGCTAGTACTTTTTTAGCTGATGAAGTTGCTAAAACAGCAGAACCATTTGGTATTAAAAAGTTTCTACCAAAACCATTTTTGACATTTACTAAGTCATCTTTAAAACCGACTCCTTCAACATCTATTTTTAATATTAGTTCCATTTTGAATATTTTTATTTCATTAAATCAGCTACGTAAGGCATAATTGCTAAATGTCTTGCTCTTTTAACAGCAACAGATACTTTTCTTTGAAATTTCAAAGATGTTCCTGTTAACCTTCTTGGCAAAAGTTTACCCTGCTCATTTACGAATTTTATTAAAAAATCTGGATCTTTATAATCAATATACTTAATACCAGACTTTTTAAATCTACAATATTTTTTTGCTTTGTTTGTATCTATTTGAAGAGGAGTAAGATATCTAATTTCTCCATCTTTTTTACCTTTTGCTTGTTGCTCTAATGTAGCCATAGTTATGATTTTACTTTTAATTTTTCTCTTCTTCTTTCAGCCCAAGATATAGCATGCTTATCCATCTTTACAGTTAGAAAACGCATAAATCTTTCATCTCTTTTAAATTCTGTTTCAAGAGGATTAACGACAGATCCATCTGATTGGTACTCAAACATATGGTAGAAGCCACTTTTTTTGTTTTGAATTGGGTAGGCTAATTTCTTAAGGCCCCAATTTTCAGTAAATATCATCTTTGCTCCTTTAGAGGTAAGAAAACTTTCGTATTTCTTCACTGTTTCCTTTATCTGATCTTCAGATAAAACGGGATTTAAGATGAAAACAGTTTCATAATGATTCATAAAAATTTATTTTTTTTGTTTATTAAACGGGTGCGAAAATAGTTATTTTATATCATATCTACAATTATTTAAACTTTTATTATTTAATAAAATAGTGTTTTAAAATCCACTGATATTTATTAATTTTAAAAAAAACAATAGATGAACTGTGTTGTAATTGATGAAAATATTGAAGACTTAAAAAGTCTAGTCACCAAAATTAATGTATTTCCAAGTTTACATATAGTTGGACGATTTTCAAATTATATTGATGCAAAACTTCATATAAATAAGAACCAAGTAGATATAATCATTATTGAGATTAGCAAGGATCATGAAAGTTGTTTTAGTTTTTTAGACTCTTTAACAAAAAACATTAAAATTATATTTACTAGTCATGATGCCCAATTTGCTTTTAGAGCATTTAATTACAACTGTGTTGATTATTTAAAAAAGCCAATATCTGAGGAGAGATTTAAAAAAGCAATAAATAAGCTAAAAAATCTAAGTCAAAAAAATAATGGTAATCATATTTATGTAAAAAGTAAACTAAAAAAGAAAAAAATATACCTAACTAATATCAAATGGATTGAAGCATTGGGTGACTACATAAGGTTAATTACAATCTCAGAAAATGTAGTAATGCTATCATCTTTAAAATCCTTCGAAAAAGAATTACCAAAAGATAAATTTATGAGAATACATAAATCATATATTGTTAATTTGGAGAAAATTGAGACTTTTGATAGTAAATATGTGTTTATTGATTCAGAAAAAATACCACTTAGTAGAAATAAAAAAGTTGAATTAGATTCAGTCTTAACTTTTAAAAGTAATCAATAGCTGTCAACATTTATTATAACCTGAACAGATCTAAATTTTGCTATACTACTTAATGATTTTTTAGATTTAATTATAACATTTTTAGTTTGATTTAAAGATTGATTTTTTTGAATTTTTATTAATATATTTTTCTGAAATTTATTTCTAACTCTAATTATGTGAGGAAATTCTGGACCTAAAATATTTTTTTTAAAAAATTGTCTTAGATATTTACCTAACCAATCTGAAGATTCATTAATTATTGAATAATCTTTATGCTTAAGAGTTATTTTTATCAGTTTACAATTTGGAGGATAATTATACTTAACTCTATCTAAAATCTCTTCTTCAAACATGGAAATATAATCATCATTTATTATATTTTGTAAAATTTTATGTTTCGGATTGTAGGTCTGAAGACAAACTTTTCCTCTTTCAGATGACCTACCTGCCCTACCTGAAACTTGCTGAATTAGCTGAAAACTTCTTTCGTAGGCTCTAAAATCAGGAAAATTTAAAGAATTATCTGCATTTAAAATACCAACTAGCTTCACATTTTTAAAATCTAAACCTTTTGTGATCATCTGAGTACCAATCAGAATATCAATTTTTTGATTTTCAAAATCTGAAATTAACCTTTCGAAACTATTTTTCTTTCTAGTTGTGTCATAATCTAACCTTTTCACTCTATAGTTTGGAAATAAAGCCTTAACCTCCTCCTCTACCTGTTCAGTGCCGAAACCAACGCTAATAATATTATTAGAGTTACAGGATTTACAATTATTAATTAAAGGGATACCATAGCCACAATAATGGCATTTTAAAGAATTGGTATTTAAATGATAAGTGAGACTTACATCACAATTTATACATGTTGGAGAAGCCCCACAATCCTCACACTCAACTATTGGAGAAAAACCCCTTCTATTTTGATATAAAATAACTTGTTTATGGTTACTTACAGTGTTAAAAATTTCACTTATTAAGGAATCACTAAAATGACCATTCATTAATTTTTTAGCATANTTCATTTTCAAATCAATCAACTCAATAACAGGCATTAAAACATTATTATATCTGTTTTTAAGTTCAACAAGATCATACTTGTTTAACACAACTGCATTATTATAAGACTCAACACTAGGAGTTGCAGAACCTAATAAAATATTAGATTTAAAAATTCTTGACAAAACTAGTGATGCATCTCTAGCATGATATCTAGGAGCAGGCTCTTGCTGTTTATAAGACTGCTCGTGCTCTTCATCAACTATTGTTAGTTTAAGGCTCTTAAAAGGCATAAGTAGTGAAGATCTAGCACCTATTATAAGTTGACAAGATTCATTAGCAGAAATCTTATTCCAAACTTCAACCCTTTGATTTATAGAATAACCAGAATGATAAACCAAAACTTTATCTCCGAAAAAATTAGTTAATCTTTTTACAACCTGTGTAGTCAATGCAATTTCAGGAACCAAATAAAGAACTTGATTTTTATTAATTAATGCCTTTTGAATTAATTTAATATAAACTTCAGTTTTTCCAGAGGATGTTACTCCATGAAACAAAACTGGATTATCCTTTTTAAAAGACAATTGAATTTTTTCAAAAGCCTTTTCTTGACTCTGACTTAAATTGTTAATTGGAGATGTAGCTGATTGTAAATTGTTAAAACGATTAATTTCCACAAAATATTCTTTCAAAATTTTCTTATCAATCAATTGTTTGATTATACTTGAACTAACATCTAATTTCTTTTTTAAATCTTCAACTGAAATAGACTCTTTTAAATTTAATTTTAAAAGATTTAAATACAAAGACAATTGTTTAGGTGATCGCTTTAGCTTTACTTTAATTTCAGAAACAGAAAACGTGCCCTTATTTAAAGGATTAATTTCTACAAATCTTTTTAATTTTGGTTTGTACTTAGAATATAGCTTTTCATCAATTTGTATAATCTGTTTATCGTTTAAAGATTGTATGATTTTAAATACATTTTTTTTATTTAAAATTTCAGATATTTCATGAATTGACAATTCTAGTCCCTTTAATAAAGCTTCATAAATTAAAAATTCATCATCACTTAACTCATTATGATTAAATTCTGTTTTTTTATTTAAACTAATTATAGTTTCACTCTCTATAAGTAAAACTGATGGAATAGAAGCTTTCATCACCTCGCCAATGCCACACATGTAATAATTAGACATCCAATCCCAAAAACTTAATTGATTTTGATTAACGATAGGAGTTTCATCTATAATCTGATGAATAGGTTTGACATCATAAGATAAAGGCATCTCATTATGTATATTAGAAACAATTCCAGTAATAATTCTACTTTTACCGAAAGGAACAGACACTCTAGACCCAGGTTTAATAAAATCAAATTCACTTTCTGTAATTTCGTAGCAAAATAGCTGATCAATAGGGATTGGTAATATAACGTCTACGTAAAAGTTCATTTTAAATACTTAAAATAACATTGATTTATCTACAGTTTTTATTAAAATATTTAAATTTGTATCAAGAAATATCACTAAGAATTTATCAAAGAAAACATACAATACACTAAAAAATAATATATTTATAAAAATACAATTAAATTTTATTAATGAACATAAAACTAGTAGTTATTGGAGAGACAAACAATAAGAATTTAAAAGTACTTACAGACCAATATATTGATAAACTAAAACACTACATTAAATTTGACTTAATCATTATTAAGGATCAAAAAAAAAAAATACCAGAAAATATTCAAATCAAAAAAGAAGGAGAAAAAATATTATCCATTTTAAAAAAAAATGAATTTATCATACTACTTGATGAAAATGGAGAGCACAAATCTTCTGTGGCATTTTCTAAATTCATACAAAAGAAATTAAATTCAGGAATAAAAACTATCACCTTCATAATAGGTGGACCCTATGGTTTTTCAAGAGAAATAAAATCTATATCAAATTATCAATTATCATTATCTAAAATGACATTTTCTCACGAGATGATTAGACTGTTTTTTACAGAACAACTTTATAGAGCTTTTAGTATTCTTAAAAACGAACCTTATCATCATCAATAATTATGAAACTAATTTTCGCTACTAACAACGACGACAAAATAATTGAAGTAAAAGCATTACTAAATAAAAAATTTGAAATACAAAGTTTAAAGGATATAAATTGCTTTGATGAAATAGTTGAAAACAAAAAAACTATTGAAGGAAACGCTATACTAAAAGCTGAATATGTGCATGAAAAATTTAAAGTTGATTGTTTTGCTGATGATACTGGTCTTGAAGTTGAGTCACTTGATGGTTTGCCTGGGGTGATGTCAAAAAGATTTTCAGGATTAGATTATAGCGCTGAAAAAAACATTAATAAATTGTTAAGTATGATGAAGTTATTTCCGAACAGAAAAGCCAAATTCAAGACTGTAATAGCACTAATTTTAAATGGTGAATTATCAGTCTTTACTGGTATTTGTGAAGGGGAAATAGTTTTTACTAAAAAAGGATCAAAAGGATTTGGATATGACCCAATTTTTAAACCCANAGGTCATGAATTTACTTTTGCAGAAATGGATATGGANATGAAAAACACAATTGGTCACAGAGCAAAAGCTATGAATAAATTAATAGAATTTCTTAGCAAAAAATAATATCCATTAATTAACACTATATTTGCACCTTTAAATCCTTAATCGATAAGGTAGTGTTTCAGAGGTCTCAGTTTAAGTATGTCGATAACAACTTCGTTAACACATTATATAAATCGAATATTTAAACAAAATTATGAGTGAATTCAAAAAAATTGGATTAGAAGAAAATTTATTACTTGCTGTTGAAAAAATGGGATTTGAAACTCCTAGTGAAGTTCAAAGTAAAACAGTCCCTGTTCTTTTAGAAAAAGATACAGACTTAGTAGCCTTAGCTCAAACTGGAACCGGTAAAACAGCTGCATTTGGATTTCCAATGATCCAAAAAATTGATATCAACAGTAAAAAAACTCAAGGACTTATTCTATCGCCTACCAGAGAATTGTGTTTACAAATCACTAATGAATTAAAGCAATATGGTCAGTTTTATAAAGGATTGAACATAACAGCTATTTATGGTGGTGCAAGTATAACTGACCAAGCTAGATCAGTAAAGAAAGGAAGCCAAATAATTGTTGCTACACCAGGAAGAATGAAAGATATGATAAACAGAAATCTGGTAAATATTTCTGAAATAAAATACAGTGTTTTAGATGAAGCTGACGAAATGTTAAATATGGGTTTCTATGAAGACATAACTGATATTCTCTCTTTTACTCCAAAAGAAAAAAACACCTGGCTATTTTCTGCTACTATGCCTAAGGAAGTTTCTAATATTGCTAGAAAATTTATGAGTAGTCCAGTTGAAATCACTGTGGGTACTAAAAATGTTGGTAGCGATCAAGTATCTCATGAATATTACTTAGTTAATTCTAGAGATAGATATGCTGCTCTTAAAAGATTAGTTGACGCCAATCCTCAAATATTTTCAGTAGTTTTCTGTAGAACTAAAAGAGATACACAAAAAGTAGCAGAAAAACTTATTGAAGATGGATATAACGCTGGAGCCTTACATGGTGATTTAAGTCAAAGTCAAAGGGACCTGGTAATGAAGTCTTTTAGGAACAAGTCTTTTAGGAACAAACAAATACAATTTTTGGTAGCCACTGATGTAGCTGCTAGAGGAATTGATGTGGATAACATTACTCATGTTATTAATTACCAATTACCTGATGAGATAGAAACTTACACACACAGAAGTGGAAGAACTGGTAGGGCAGGAAAAACAGGTATATCTTTAGTTATTGTATCTAAAAGTGAATTAAGAAAAATTGGTCACATTCAAAAGAAAATAAAAAAAGAATTTATAAAGAAAGATATCCCTAGTAGCGAGGAAATTTGTAAAATTCAACTATTTACATTAGCCAACAAGGTAAATAAAACTGAGGTAAATAATAATATCGACGAATATATTGAGGAAATTAATAATTTATTCAAAAAGACTAAAAAGGCTGATCTTATCAAAAAGTTCTTTTCTGTTGAATTCAATAGATATTTTGATTATTATCAGAAATCTAAAAATTTAAACGTTGAGGGTGGAAATCAACACAGTTACTCTGATTTTTCAGATTCTGACGAATCTAGCTCCACAAGATATTTTATTAATATAGGTCAAAAAGATGGCTACGACTGGATGAGTCTTAAAGATTTTCTTAAAGATGTTCTTGAACTTGGAAAAGACGATGTATTTAAAGTAGATGTGAAAGAAAGTTTTTCATTTTTTAATACTGAAGAAGTTCACAAAGAAAAAATACTTGCATTTTTTACTGATTTTAAAGAAAACGGTCGATTTGTAAACGTTGAAATTTCAAAAGATATAAAAAGAAATCGTGGTAAAGGAAGATCAAATAGAGGGGATAGACGCGGTGGAAATAGAGGATTTAAAAAATCTAATTCAAGAAGATCTGACTCAAGAAATTCCGAAAGAAGTTCCAGAAGAAGAAATAGGTCAAATGAATCAGACAGGGGTTCAAGAAAGTCTAGTTTTAGTGCATCTGACAGAGGAAGTAATTCTAAAAGATCTGGCTCAAGAGAGTCTGAAAATAATTCAAGTTCTAGAAGGTCTAAGTCATTTAATTCTGATAGCTATTCCAGACCTAGGAGAAGCAGAAGAAAATAGCATATGTTAAATCATAGTTAAGTTGGTGATATTTAATACATATAATTAGTTTAGTTTATTATATTTATTATTCAATGATTAAAAAAATATTATTTAGTTTCCTATTTATCATAAGCAGTTTTTGTTTCTCTCANGAAATAACTACTGTAAAGGGTGCTATTATTAATGCAAATAATAACACTCCTTTAGAAAATGTTAATATTGTTAACTTAACTCAAGTTATAGGAACATCCACCAATAAAAAGGGAGAGTTTTCAATTGATGTAAAAGCAAATGATACACTTCATTTCTCTTACTTAGGATTTAAATCTTTAAAAATTAAGGTCACTAATGATTGGATTAAGTTTGGTTCAGAAACTACAATTGAATTAACTGAACTAGCACTAGCCTTAGAAGAAGTAGTTGTAAGTCAAATAAAGCTAACTGGATATTTAGAGGTAGACATTAAGCAAGTTCCTATAAACAATAATTTTAGATACAGTATTTCTGGATTACCAAATGTAGGTTATGAATCTAAAGTTAGACCTGCCAGCGCAGTAACTCAAGCATTAAATGCGATTTTCAATCCATTAGATTTTTTACATAAAGTATTTGGAAAAGAGCCAAATCAGCTAAGAAAGTTAAGAAAAATGAAAAGAGATGATCAAATTAGAGACATCCTTTCCAATAGATTTGACAGAGAAATGTTAATGGTTCTATTACAACTAGAAAAAGCAGATTTAGAGCTCCTTATTAGTGAATGTAATTATTCAGAAGAGTTTATAAGAAAAGCNAACGACTTACAACTTTTGGATGCAATTAGCGAATGTTATGAGGAATACAAGGTTTTAAATAAAACTGTGAAATATTAAGCATTTGCTGCTTTAACTTGTTCATAAAACTTAGCATATACAACATACTGATATGGAATTAACCATAAAAAACCAATTCCTAAGGTGAATATGCATAATATTCCAAGCACAAATAATCTTAATCCAATTTTAAAATATTGCCATTTGTAGCCATTCATCATGTCCTTACTTTTAACAACTGCACTATATGAATCCATTGATGGATTCTCTGCTAAAATAAACCAGGTTTGTGAAAGAGCTAATGCAACAATTATTCCTGGAATAATAAGTAATATAAATCCTATAAAAGCAAAAACAAAAACTAATAAGTATGCAAGTATTGAATTACCTAAATTATTATTAAAACTAAAAAATAAATCATCAGTCTTAGCTTCTTGATCTCTAGATATTTTTAATGCAAAAAAAGCNNCACCTACCGATAATGGGCCGGCTATAACCATTCCTATTATTTGTCCAGCATAGGGAATTAGAGAAGCACCCATAGAAATTAAAATAAGAATTAAAAATGTGCCTATAGCAAGTGGCCATTTACCTGTTAGTGATACTCTTGCATCACTCATTATTTCAGAATTATTTATCATAACGGTAATTTTTCTAAAAATACATTTATTAAATAGCTAATCCAAAATTAAATGAAATAACTATATTTGTAAATTATCCTAATTTTAAAAAAGTATGTCAAAATTTTCACTCAATGCCATATCACCTATCGATGGTAGATATCAAAATAAAGTTTCTCAATTATCGGACTACTTTTCAGAACATGGACTTATAAAAAATAGAGTTATTGTTGAAGTGGTAATTTTTCTAAAAATACATTTATTAAATAGCTAATCCAAAATTAAATGAAATAACTATATTTGTAAATTATTTCAATTTAAAAAAGTATGTCAAAATTTTCACTCAATGCCATATCTCCTATCGATGGTAGATATCAAAATAAAGTTTCTCAATTATCGGACTACTTTTCAGAACATGGACTTATAAAAAATAGAGTTATTGTTGAAGTAGAATATTTCATTTCTTTATGTGAAATCCCCCTACCTCAATTACAAAATTTTGACAAGTCTTTCTTTACTAAATTAAGAGACATTTACAAGAGTTTTTCTTTCGAAGACTCAACTAACATAAAAGAAATTGAAAAAACTACAAACCATGATGTCAAAGCTGTTGAGTATTTTTTAAAAAATAAATTTGATAGTTTAAAACTCTCTGAATATAAAGAATTTATCCACTTCGGATTAACTTCTCAAGATATAAACAATACCGCAATACCATTAAGTTTAAAAGAAGCTATTGAAGATGTGTATTTAATTGAAATTTCAAATCTTGTTGACAAGCTTGATGAAT
>JGI20153J14295_10003239_pt1 | contig 11020 bp, 12 predicted proteins | sample COG_03_FD_14295 | JGI IMG/M metagenome (IMG submission 14295) | reverse complement strand
AAGTCTTCGCTAAGTTCAGCTTCATTTGTGATAAGGAGATCAAGTGCTTCAGAAACCTTCTTTTTAGATTCCTTAGGCTCTTCTTCGTCCTCTTCTTCTTCAGATTCTTCTTCGTCCTCAGATTCTTTCTTAGACTTAGTGGATTCTTCCATCTCGTCTTCGTCTTCGTCCTCAGATTCTTCTTCGTCTTCAGATTCTTTCTTAGACTTAGATTTGGTGGATTCTTCCATCTCCTCTTCATCTTCATCTTCATCTTCATCTTCGTCTTCGTCTTCAGATTCTTCTTCGTCTTCTTCTTCCTTTTTTACGGCTTTCTTTTCACCGAGGAGAATTGACTTGATGGAATCATCAAAGGATGCTTCTTGCTCTTCAGAGACTTCAGGTAGATCCTGTACAAGCTCTTCATTAGCAATAAGCTGTTCTTCAGAGACATCTTCAATGATGTCTTCTAGTTCTGTGTTTTCTTCTGACATAGCTTTATTATTTTAATGATTAGAGTTTGGAGAGGAAATCACTAAAGACCCTTTTCTGAGCTTCTGCAAGTTCAGATTTAGATGCTTTACGTATTTCAGTCTCATATTCTTCAATCTGTTGAGGTTTAAGAATACCATTCTCATAAATCCATTCAACACCTTCCATTATTCCATTAACGAATGCTTCCGGTGCAGAAGGATCTTGTACAATGTCCACTGTGGAGAGCATAAAATCACTCTTCACATAGGTCTTACTATTCCTGCTTTCAACTGTTCCCATACCACGACTTGAGACACCTAACTTACATCCACCTTCAATAAGTCCTTTCACTATATTACCCATTGGCGTATTCAGTATAAGTGCCTTTCCAACAACATCATTACCATCCCAATTAAGTTCGGTAATTCTGTGCGAAACTTTATCAAGGTTAATTGCTGGGCCTTCTGGGTGATTCAACTCACCAACAGCTCTTCCAGTTTTAACCTGCTCCTTTACGTATTTGTCACATGCCTCAGTTAATACGTTTTTAGGATAAATTCTATTGTTGCGGTTTTTCTGCTCCGCTTGCATAAAGACACCCTCGATGTAGGTATTCTTGTTACCCTTCTCATCTTTCTCAATGAGAAATTCGAGGTTTGAATCTAAATGTTCTGTGATTAATTTCATATTATTCTTCTAATCCTTTGTGTGAAGTGATTTCAATATCATCTTCATGTTTAATGAACCACTTCTCGAATTCCTTCTGATTTTTAAATTTAGCAATCTCCTTCTTAGAAGACTTACCCTTCTTGAATGTAATCTCGATAGCAGCCTCCTCAAGTTCAGTTGACTCTTCAACAGTAGCTTGATTAAAGACTTCAGATGTAATAGCAACTTTCCTCACTGCCATAACTTGATCAAGTTTATCTTGAATTGCTACTGTGAAAGAACTCATAGCAGCCTGCTCATCATTATTCACTAAATCATTAAAAAGTTTTTCTGTATTGTTCATAGTATCTATTTATAATAATTGTTATTTTTAAATGTCCAAATCATCATCTGGCTCATCTTTTTTCTCATCTTCAATCTCATCTTGAATTTTTCTAATATCTTCATCAGTTTGCTTCAAGATCGTTCTGCGGACCCAAGCCTTAGAGTAGTATTGACCAACAAATTCATTGACAATATTAAGGGCTTCAACACGCTCTTTGATAATCTCGGCTTCCTTCAATTCAGAGAAGTAATTATCTTCAACATAATTGATTGCAATACTCTCTTCGATTGTATCCCATTCAGACTGTTTAATAACACCCTTTAGGATTAACTGAATTCGTAGAGCATCAATCAATAGAAAAGAGAATTTGTTTCTAAGCTTATCAATGAATTTCTGAAATTTAACTTCGTCACGAGATACTTCACTTGGTCGTCCAAATGCATGAGTAGTATCTTGTTCAAGTCTTGCAATAGGCACATTCAAAGATCTATAAAGTTTCTTCTGAAAGAATACAACATCTTCAATCTGTCCAAGATTCTCTCCACCAGGAAGAGTCGTAATCTCTGTACCTCTACCACCTTCTCTTCGTGGCATATAAAAATCTTCAAGCATCGACATATGTCGGGTATCATCTCTAATCTCACCTGTAGCCGAATCATATACAAGCTTGTTGCGATATTTACTCATCACAGATTGTACATATTCTTCAGCCTTACCCTTTGGAAGATTGCCGACATCAATATAGAAGATTCGTCTTTCTGGTGCACGTGATACACGATACATCACTAATGAATCTTCCATCATTCGAAGTTGATTCACCAACTTCATTGACTTATGTAAATGTCCTATTATATTTTCTTGATTAACATCAAGTAAACCAGAAGGGCACGCGATGATTGCTTCTTTGGCAATCTTAAATCCAACATCTGAACCGGAACCATCGCCACCCTCTGAGTAAATATAATATTCAGATACAGTCTTTGGGATTTTGGCCCCAGTCTTTGGATCAAGAACTTTTTTAACCTCTTTAACCTTTTTAAGATGTAAAGGATTTACCTGTCTAAGCTCTTTGATACCTTTATTAAAATTCTTTTCATCAGTTATGACGTGAAAGTATAGTCGGCCGTCTATATACCATTCCTTAAATAGATCAGACGCCCTACGATTGAACTTATATAAGGATAGTACCTTACTAAATTCTTCTTGAATCTGCTTCTTGATTGAATCTGGTAATTCAGAGTCGTTCATATTTAATGCAGCGGGTGCAGAATCATCCCCCGATGCAATAGCTCCGTCAACAATATCATTAATGGCCTGATCACACTCTGGTTGTGATGCAGATTCCCGATACTTAACAATCAACTCTGATGAGCTGTCACTACTAGTACCATCAATATCGACGTATTGACCGTAGTATCCACCAGTTGTAGCAACAGAAGAAGAGCCTTCCTCGTCACGTGGTGTAACAAATGATTTTAGATCTTTATCGAGTTTTGTTTCTCTCGACGTAATCTTTTTACTAATTTCATATCCAAATAGATTCATATATGTTATTTATACGAAATATATGGGCTCCCCAAGATTGAGGAGCCCATAATTTTTTAATTACTTACTAACTAACTAACTAAGTAGTTGTGTTAGTTTTATAGTAGTTATAAGCGAACTCAACAGTAAATTCTTCAACCGCATCGGTTGTATCATAACTGAGATCGATCGAAGAGATGTTAACAGGGAAAGCACCATCAAGGATGATTTTCTTCAATCCCTTCGAGGTCTTGTCTCGGCTAAGTTGCTCAACTGTCAAAACACTCTGATATTTTTCAGGGTCTACTTCACCTTTTCCATTCTCATGACCATTAATTTTGTTCATCCAAGTTTCAAATTGATCCCGAATTGCAAAATCCTCATCATTGATGAATGTCACAGTCCAGTTTTCGAATGTGCGGTCTCCCGCGACTTTCAATACTCGACCTCGAAATGGTATATCAACCTGACCAACTACTGAACCCGGAAGCGAAGCGGCTTTACATAGATGTGTTGCCTTATCGCCTGCATCACCTGTGAGTCCGTTTGCGCCCGAGAACGTGCATTTAAAAAGGTTGGCGCGTGCTCCGCCTCCCCCTAATTTACCCTTAAGGGTATCTACTTTAAAATCTGACATAATTTTTTATTTCCTTTCTTTCTTTAATTTATTAAGCGTTAGATCGACCAGCGATCTCTGAGAATTCAACACCAGTTCGTGTCGCGACGAAGTTCAGGTTTACGAAGTTGATAGACTTTGTTGGCTTAATATAAATATCAGCAACAAAATTAGAAGAATCAACAACACCTGCATCATTGTTGCTATCATCACACACAACAAGGAAATCAGTGATACCACGACGGGCTTGAACACCTCTCAAGAATGGCTCAACAGAATTCTTGAAAGAAGATCTGGTGAATTCATCATTAATTTCGAACAACTGATACTTAGCAGCAGTTGCAATTGCTTTTTCGAGAACGATAAACAATCTACGAACATTGATTCTATCAAAGGCAGATGGTTTAGCTTGTGCAGTCTTATCACCGAAGAGAACGATGCCACTACCTGGGAAACCAGCAACTGGATTAACACCAGCTTTATAGAGTTCATCTCTATCTGCTTTCTTAGGGTTATAAGCAACCTTCACGACATTGCGAAGACTTCCACGATTGAGACCAGCTGGTGAGAACCAAGGTTCTGCAACATCATCTGTGTTAGCACAGAGACCTGCAATGTGACCATTTGCTGGGATATAACGATATACATCATTATAACGATCATAGATATACACTGCACCAGAATCGATGAAACCATAAGATCCCTCCGCATCCCGATTTTTTAGGCCGCCCTCGGTCGAAGTATCGTTGGCGAATGCCAAAACACTAGCCAGCGGATTAATCTGACCCACTGTATCTTCCTTCGGTGGAGAAAGGAATGCCATTGCATCTTTCCTACTCGTCGCAATCGCATGAATGTGATTCTGAATCACGGCGCCGCTGTCATTAATCTGAGAGAAGAGAAGACTTATATCTTCTGTCTCTGTATCTGAAAGGAGATCTGATGCATTTTTAATATCAGCTTCTAGTTTCAAGTTATCCTGAGCTTCAATACCACCTTTGAGCTGGAATACACCGTCGACCGCATTTGTGAATGAATCTCCATTTAAATCATTGGTATCATCTAAGATGCAATAAATATATCTCGATCTCGAATTAATAACACCTTTGATATAATTACTTCCACCATTCTCGGCCTTAGCACCTTTGTCTACACTTAAACCAACATGTCTTTCAATAACTTGACCTGCTACACCGAATGCACCTTTTACATCAACGATGGCAACATGAATTTCACCTGCATCAGGTGCAAGATCAAATGAGTTGTATACGTTCAGTTCTTCCTCAGTATGTGGAGACGCGGTGATCAATGCGTTGTAATCGGTTGTATTCAAAGCATAAACTTTAAGAGAATTACCAGCTTCACCCGGAAATCTAGCAGCAAATGTGCCACCTTCACTATCTGTGAAAACATCTTCAAAGTATGATTGATTAGGAATCCATACACCTGTACGATTTAGTGGTGAATCTAGACTGTTGTCTGCATCCGATGCATTTGAGAATGTATCGGAGTTACCACCACGAACTACTTTTAGAGCAGATGCATATTGAAGGAATGAAGCCGCTTGGAAAAACGGATCAGCATAGAGAACAGAAGTGTCTGGAGTTCCAAAAGCTTGGATCAGACCCTTCTCGGACGAAATAAGAGATACCTGATCAACAGGCCCCCATTTAAAATACCCTGCAAATCCGCCAATTGATGCGGATACTGCCGGTATGACATTTGTTAGGTCGATTTCTTTAACCTCGACTCCAGGTGATACTTGAAAACCCATATTGTTCCTTTCAGTTTGTTATAGTTGTATAATAAGATGTTTGTATAAATAACAAGAATTATTTCACGTCACTCATGCTTATTTATATATATAAAGATCTCTAGAATTCTAACCAATTCTTCTGTTGAGCCACTAGTTTATCATGTGTCTCATTACGAACAGGCCCTTGTTTATTATCATCAATAAATCCGAAAGGTAATAGATCATTTTCAATCTCTCTTATCTTATCTTGATATAACATATCCTTTAAATCCATTTCGAGTATGTTACCGAAGGCATCGGATGATATAAACCAAGCAAAGAGAACTAAATTCATCACAAGATCATCATGATTGCCTCCACTTGCTGCATAAGAAGATCCATGAACCTCAAATGTAGCCATCTCCGATATAGTATCGGCATCTATAATCTCTAGTTTGCCAAGTTCGATAATGTCCTTTAGATTTGAGCAACCTATCCTCTTAATCCTCTTTGACATTGTGACTCCGATACCTCCAGCTTTAGTCGAAGACTGAACAAATGTATTATCATATTCATAGTCATAATACACTGCATTACAAACCACCTGTCCAACATCATTATTCTCGATAAGAACAATAGCCTCATTATAGAGATTTGCAATCTTAACAATGATGTCTGGAAATATCAATGGAGATACCATGTTATCTCTAAATGTACACACCTGTTTAAATCTATCTGACTGAACGTCAAAGATATTAAATGTTGAATAGTCCTGTCCTCTTCCCTTCGAAACATCGATGCACATTACATATGTGTGACCAGCAATGGGCTTTTCATAATATGAAACACCATTCTTATATTCTATAGGTTCTTGAGCTTTTAAAGCAAGAATAGAATCTGAGTTAATTAGAGTATTTGATCTGCCGTGAAAAGAGTTACCGAACTCCTGTTCAAATTGAATTTCCGATGTGTTTGCAATGGTTTGTTTCTTCCATTTTTCATCTCGGCCTGGCACATCACCAGTCAACTCTGAATGGTTTAATTCATTTCTATTCTGAACAGCACCTTCGTATAATCGATGAAAAACATTACCAACACCATTTGCCGTAGATGTAATAATCACCTTAGTCTCTTTACCTGCCGAAACAACAGGGTATGTTGATGTGTAGAATTCAGCAGCATTTTCAACGAAAGCAAACTCGTCAAGGAAAAGAAGATTCACTGATAGACCACGAATAGAAGAACCAGAAGTCGCCGCGGCAATAATCTTAGTGTTATTTCCGAATGTGATATTACCCTTATTCAAAGCCTTACATCCAGGCTGTAAAAAGAATGGGAGATTCTCAAGTGCTAATGTGACCCGCGATAACATCTCTCTTGCTGTTGCACCCTTATTCGCAAGGATCGCAATTGTCTTTTCAGGATGAAAGACTGCATACCACAGAATGTAAATAACTGTACTAATACTTTTACCAGACTGTCGACACGCTAACACAATAGAGAATCTATTATCATTGAAGTGTTTAAACATTCTCTCTTGATAATCATATGGTGTGAATGGTATTAAACCATCATCAAGTGATATTACCTTAACATACTTAGATGCAAAGTATATCGGATCTTTCATACACTTTACGTACTCAGAAACTTCCTCTTGTGTAAAGCTATCTTGAACACCATCTCTCTTAACTAAAGCGTTGCCAAGATAAGTATTCTTATGACTATCCATCATTTTTACTCAAAAACTTCTGTAGTTCTGTGGTTGAACCTACGAAGATTGCATTATTTGTGGTACTACCAACAGCGGGTTTCTGTTCCTCCGATTGTGTTAATTCCCTTCTCTTCTTTTGTAGAGTAATAAGTTGATCCATCATATCGGTAGTGGTCTTGAACATACCAGATAGAACTTCAAAGGCTCTTGGATGTTCGGTCTCACTTGCCAGAGCCATCATAGTATCAATAGCCTCTTCAGACTTGGCGATAAGGTCTTTAATCTTATCCCTTGAATATGCATAATCCTCTTCAGTATCAGCAACAATCTCCGTCTGAGCAACCTCAGTTTTTATCTGTTTTAATTGTCTAGGAAGATTTATTTCAAGAGCATTTAGAATGTCATCTTTAGTCTTATTCATAATATATAACTATGGAGAGTCATCAAAACCAAATGTAGTCTTGGTTGTAAAATTATCAGGTGTATCATTTTCAGAACCTAATTCAGTATGTACTCGATCCACTGCATCTAATGGCGTATCCTCTACAGATAAGTCGTTATAAAAATCTGTTGTGACAGATCGGATTATAGGTCTATTAACTGTCGTGCCAATGAAACGAATCTTCATTGAGAATGATAGTGTGTAGATTATAACACCTCGTGTTTCAAAATCACCTTCATATTCATTTGGGATGGAAACGGAGTTAAGTATGATGGGAACATCCGCTGACGATCCTGGGCCATTCATATCATTAATCGCCACTGTATATTCTGGAGAAAACGTCGGAAGAATTTGTTCGACTATCTGAAGCGCCTCATCTTGAGTCTTTGATATTACATTTAACTCTATAGATAAGGTGTATGGAACACTTTGATTTAAGATAGCCCTTGATGAAGGATCACCCGATATCGAAAAGGGTGATTTATTCATCTTATTCAGATTAATTGTTGAATCATATGATAAATCAGTTATTTCAAAACTCAATCTTGGCACCTTGATTGCAATGGTCTCATCCTGCCGACTCGACTGCGCGAGTCTAGCCAAGAACTTCTGTCTCGGCCCATAGGCAATAGGCACTCTCTCCTCAACACCGCCATGTTTAACAACACGAAGATTGTTGAAAATAGTGCCAAACACAGCAACAGACTTCTTTAGTGTCTGATTGTAAAAGTGATTTCCTGTAAGCATTATGTTATATTAGGTGTTCCAAATGGATTCATTTCAGTGAAGTCAATGAAGTTATTTCCAATAGATTCAAATTCTTCATTATCTGCAAAGGCATCAAACTCATCCATGTTATTAAATGTATCCTTTAATGTAATAGCATAAGACGCGCCGGATGTTGAACCAATTATATTTCCATTAGAGTCACCAGTGATGCTGAATGACACGTTGGTTCCATCACTTGATGTGATTCCAACTACATCAACTTCTCCGCTTCTTATCTCAGCGATCTCTCCACTAATTGTAAGAGCGCCAACTGTTTGTGTGACATCTTCACCAGTAGCAAATGTTCCTGTTCCTGTTCCAAGAGTGAGTGTGGTTCTACTTGCAAAGTCTGTTTCGAATTTATCAATCTCTCCAATTCCCGTATCAATCGCTTCATTAGAGTATTCAAATAACTCACACTTCAATTTGAATGTTGGAATATTCTGTAATTGATAGAAAGGTGTCTCTTCTTCTACATACCGAATCTCAAACAAACCCTTGACTAATGGAAAATAGATTAAATCACCCTCTTGAGGTCTTGATTCAGGTACAGTCTGAAACCTACCAACAAGCTGTTCCCATCTACGATTAGCGACAACCAAACTCATCTGATCTCTCATCTCTAAGCCGAACTTAGAAAGTAAATCACCTTCTCCTTCAAAGCCATCAATGTTTTCGACATACATTTCAATTTGAAATGCCTCGCCAAATTCACTCAGAGATGCTTCATTGAAAATACCATCTTCATTAATAATACTTCGTGGNAGATAATATACATCATGCCCGTATATACGAAGACCCTCTATGACTATATCTTCATAGAGATTCTTTTCAGACGTTGTGCCTAAACTAAAATATTGATTTCTTGGCATGATGCGTTATCCAACAAAGAAGTCTGGCGGCATCTCGTATGTGAGTTGCATCTGCTCTTCAATCTTCTCAATATCTTGGACTGCATCATCATAGATCTGTCTGCCATTAAGTGTGACACCACCTGGCAATTGCATTCCTTCGAATTTAATTAAATTTAAACCCCACTGTCGTTTGATAAGTGCAGTCACATATTTCTTTAGGAATCGATCATTGTAAACATCATTATGTGTATCTGGATCAATTGTTTCATAACCTTCAACAATGATATATTCTCCAACTCCAATCTTTGAACTCCAGTCGGCTTCAACATACAATCTGTTTTGATGTCTTGAGAATGTAGAAAGTTGCTGCATTCCATTCACTTGCCGATCAAGTATAGAAAGATACTGCTTAGTCATTTCATAATGAACTATTCCCTCCGCATTATTCAGGTCGAAGATATCATTCAAGTGTATCTGATAATCTACGGAAAACATTCCAGTAGAATTTTTAGAACTACTAAACGGAAAGATTCTATTTACAAATAAAAGATTATCTGGTAAAGTAATATATGCATTAGATACATCATCAGATGTTACCTGATGTTTAAGATATACCCTAACAATAGAGTCAGAGTGATACTCTTGATAAAACTGAATCGCTTCATCAACACGATCTTCAATCTGATCTTCATCAACATTAATCTCGATGACTGGTGCACCAAGAGACCGCATGCAGTAGTCGATTAATGTTTGTCTGGAATTTGGTTTAGCCATACTTCTATTTATACACTCCAAACACTAGAATCTCATTTGGCAATGCTCTAGATCCGAAGTATTGTCAACGGCATCAAGCCCCAAAGATATTTTACTTACATCTCCAATGACAAGTGACTTCGCTGAAATCTTTGCTGGAGTATTTATGCTTGCATTGATCATTAGATGTTTTGTGTGACTCTAGGTGTCACGTCAACTTGACCTTCGACAACACGTGTTACTGCTGCAGGATCGTCGCCCGAAAGAATCTCGATGTCATAGACATATCTGCCGTATTTTAAGAGCGATGTTTGTGCGGAAGTTAAAGAACACGTGAGTTCAGAATCAGAAACATTAATAGAAATATCAAAGTCAACTGACGTAGATGAAGTATATGATTTTCTTATCTGTCCACGAGCAGTGTAGTTTGTTAGATCAAGTAGTCCAACTGTAGTTGAAAGATCAAGCGTGAAATTAAAATCTGAGCCCTGATCGATGAATAGGTTTGCGTAAGTTGCCATGTAAAAGTTATACAGCGATTGGATTTATATGTTTAATAATAGCAAAGTTGAGTATAACAGTTGCATACGTTGCTATTGCTCGTGTTGATAACAGATATTGTAAATGATCCAGAAGTTGTTTCTGTAACCGCCGCACTTAAGACATTACTTGCACCAGTCTCACTCTGAATTGATACTACTACAACGTCAGTCGCTGCAACCTCAGTGTTATTAACAATGAATGGATGCAAAGTATTTCCATTATATGTCGAGTTGGCAACACAGTTGATTGTTCCAGCAACAGAGTTGATTGTGACGGCCGTCTCAAAATCAGTTCCTTGGGTTACATAGTGCCCGGGCGAAACACTTTTATATCCAAGCACACCACCACCGGTCAACTCGGCACCACCACTGGCTAGGATCGCGCCTCCAGTTATTAAAACATCATCAGAATCCTGTGTCGCAATAGTGCCACCACCTAATCCAACCAGAGTAGGCTGGTCATAGATAAATGTACCTGATGTATTATCATAAGTCAATGAACCATCACCAGAAGGTGTTCCTTCAGCTTCTACACTCAGATCAGTGAGAAGATGACCACCAAGTCCTGCCAGAGTAGGTGGTGTATATGTGAATACTCCAGTAGTATTATTATATAAAATTCCGCCAT
>JGI20153J14295_10003233_pt1 | contig 11037 bp, 12 predicted proteins | sample COG_03_FD_14295 | JGI IMG/M metagenome (IMG submission 14295) | reverse complement strand
TCCACCGGAGGACGCCAGGCTTTGTGCACGTAATTTTTCGCCCGGCCCACTGAATGGGTGGATAGGTTGTTTCAGCGGCTGTTTAAAGTTCACGAATTCGTATGCTGAGAGGCGTCCCGAAATCTGCTTTCGCAACGACTTTTGTGACAACGCACCAGTGTGTGATTGATTCGGTGTCGAAAGTTATCAGGCAGCCATCACGTTTGCGAATCAACTCATTAGCCGCATCTGTCGAGCCAACACGTGTCGAGAGATCGAGATAGGTCAATGACCTCTGATTGGTTAAGAAGAATTCATGTTTGTTTTCGGAGTATCTGACAAGAAGGTTTTTTGTCTGCTGATAATGATCGAGCATCATCCGAAGTTCCACCTCAGGAAGTGAATCGCCAACAGCAATAGTCATGTTGAGTTCCTCGGTTGAGGGTTTATAGATTGAAATCCGTTCGTAATAAATGCGTATCGCCATCATTTGGGGCACCCATCACGGGAGTCGGCGATAAACTAGAGCCATGAGTCAAAGTGTTGTCCGCAGTTTTCAGGAGTCAGTCACTGTCCAAGCTTCTGCGCAGACGTTATATGACCTAGTTTCTGACATCGGACGTACTGGTGAGTGGAGCCCTATTTGCATAACTTGCTGGTGGGATGACGAGACTACGGCGGGCGAAGTGGGAGCCTGGTTTACCGGGCGCAATGTCCTCCCCGAGCGTACGTGGGAGTCCCGCTCCCAAGTTGTAGTTGCTGAACCCGGTCGGGAGTTTGCGTGGTTGGTTGGAAACAAATATGTCCGTTGGGGATACACCTTTGTCGAAGTTGATGGTGGAACGATTCTCACTGAGACTTGGGAATTCCTACCTGAAGGGATTGCCATGTTTGAAGAGAGGTACGGAAGCGAGGCCGCAGCCCAGATTGCTGATCGCACCGAACAGGCACGAAGTGGTATCCCGAAAACATTGGCGGCAATTAAACAAATTGCCGAGTCCACGCTTTAAGTTCACAATTGCGGGCATACGTATAGGGATTTATGAACTTTGTTTGTTCCACATTGGAATCACTCCCGAGCAGGGGAATGGGCTACCACATGAGTTTGTCCCTGACACACCTTGACCTGATCCTCAATTCGTAATTGCCGGGACTCGATAACGATTGCGGTGGTGAGACCGAAAGCCAACTGACCTAAAGAAGGTAAGCGCATTGGAGTTGGAGCTGTCCACCTGCAGGGCGAGTTTGTAGGAGTTGTGCCCGCTGGAAACTTCAGCCACTTTTTGGATCAGCGACCTACCGATCCCTTGGAGTCGGTGGTCACTCTGCACTTTCACCCGTGTGATCACCCCCCAACCGTTGTTCATTGCGATTCGTGCCGCGGCCACTTGCTGTTCATCGATAAATACTGAAAGGTAATAGGCCGGATAGCGATTGATCACTTCTATGAGTGGAGTCGCACCCTGAAAATCACACCAACTTGATGTTGGAACTTCCAGAGTTTCACACCTAATTCCCTTTAATTGTGAGACCGAGGTGTGCTGGGGCGAATTGGGAAAGTCGTTCGTGTCGGCAACCATGATGTCGGTTTCGCCAGCAATGCGCCAACCTTGGGAGTCGAGGTAGTTGTCCAGTTGCGGGTAGATCGCAAGGGGGATTGCAATTGCAGGGATCTGATTGTGCAGTGTGTAGAAAGTGACCGCGTCAGCGATTGCTTGATCAAGTTCAGAATCGGGTTCTCCAAATGGGCGTGCTCCGGTGGGTAGAACGCTGTTGGCAAAGTCACTGTCGTGCTCTGTGAATCGCAAGTTCCAGTTTCCATCTTGCGCGCTGTGAACTCGGGGCCACGTGTTTGTGAGTACCGATTCAATTTCTCGAACGCGCATGCTCAATGGCGCACCCCGACCCGCCTTTGTTGCGACCTCTGAGACAACACGCCAATTCGTGATTGCGTCAGGATCAAATGACTCACTGGCACCATCGCGTGTTCGAATAGTTTTCGGGTCGAGCAGTATGCCCAATAGTTCACGAGTGTTTCCGTGGGAATCGCGTAGAGCGATTGTCAATCTCTTACCGATGTGGGCTTTCGTCGGAAGCGTGACCATATGCGAATTCTAGGTAATGGTTACCATGAACTATGAATATCGCTGAACTATTTAGTGCAGGATCTCCTGGCTGGCTTCGTGTCAGTCCGAAGTTGCACACCTATTGGCACACGTTAACCGCAATCGCGATTGCGATCTTGTTGGCCACTTGCGCTGTAGTCCTTCTTTTCACATGGCAGGTGGAGCTTGTTCGCTCTATTTTTCTGGGGATCGCCGTTCTCGTGATTATTTTGGGAATTTGGATGTGGATCCTGATTGGTCGTAGAGTTCGCTCAATCGGCTATCGGATCGAAGAGCGTGAACTCAAGGTCAGTAGCGGGATTCTGTTTCGTCGAGTGGTCAGCGTCCCATTTGCTCGGATGCAACTCGTTGAGGTGAGCGCGGGGCCATTGGAGCGTGCATTTTCGATAGCTAGCGTGCAGCTGCACACGGCGTCAGCATCCACCGATGCGACGATCCCAGGGCTTGACCCGCAGCAAGCGGCTGAGTTACGCGATGCATTGACCGCGCACAGTTCCACGGCAGGCCTATGAGTGGCGTGACCGTGATGACCGACTTTACGCAGCGGCGTCGTACGGCTAAATTGACGCCTCTTTTGCAGATTCTTAACGCCACTCCAGGACTGATTGTCGCCTTTGTGGTTGCAGGTATGGTGTGGTGGATTGCCTTGATCATGCTGTTTTTCTTTGCTCTTGGCGGGTTAGGTTTGTGGCTGACGTGGCGTAGGCGGATCTTTTGCATCAATGAGGAAAACGAACTCGAAGTAACTTCGGGCGTGTTCTCCCGTCGAACGCGGCGACTACGCATCTCGCGGCTTCAATCGGTTGACATTATGCGCCCGCTGGTAGCTCGACTATCGGGGTATTCGAGCGTGAAGGTGGAAGTCGCGGGCACTGGCGACTCGCGCGTACTACTTTCCTTCCTTCGCGTTAACGACGCTGANGCGTTGAGAACTGAAATATTGTCGCGAGCGAAGAACGTTGAACAGAGCGAGCTTATTTCCGCACCCGGTGATCCACTTTCTGCTCCTACAGAGAGTTGGAAGTGGCAGGTGCCCAATGGGCGACTGGTCGCATCACTTGCGCTGACTTCCTCGACCTACTTCTTGATAATCGGTACGGTCGCCTCAGTCGCTTTGGCGATCGCAGACCCTTTTGGAGGAACGGGGCTTATTGCGCTAGCGATTGCAGTCGGTGGAGCGGGAATCGGATTAATCAGCCGGTTCACAACATTATTCAATTTCACTATCTCGACGACCGAACGCGGAATCGCGATCTCACATGGACTGTTTACCACTGCGAGTTACACCGTGTCCCCGATTCGGATTCAAGCCATTTCAGTGGTGCAACCAATTGCATGGCGACCATTTGGCTGGTACCAGGTTGATATCAACGTAGCCGGCATGGATCAGGGGAGTCAGAAATCTGGTCCTCGCGTACTTATGCCGGTCGTTTCCCAAGAGCTGGTATTTGATTTGCTTCAACGGGTCCTACCAACGTGGAACTTAGAACCCGATCCTGATTGGTTTTCGGCTGATGCCGGAGCAAGAAGACGTTTCCCATGGCAGTCTGACAGGCTGGCCGTGAGTACCACCCCCGATTTATTTATGGTCAGAGGCGGAGCTTTCACTCGTCGGTTGAGCGCAGCCCCGCATGCGCGCATTCAATCTCTTCGTGTGACACAAGGTCCGTGGGAAAGAAAGTTAGGACTATCTCGCATACATGCTGATTCAGTTCCGGGACCGATCAAACTCGTTGTTAAGGGATTGCTGAGCGAAACGGCCGTGAGCACGGCGCTTTCTGAACTTGATCACATGTTTGGATCGCGTAAAGATCAACATAGTGAGAGCTGGTAGGTCTATTACGTAGTGTTCGAAAAGGTTAAAAAATTATTAATAAGTGGAACGAAGTAGGAACTCCTTTCGTCCTATACCCGAAATCACCAAGGGGATCGACGGCAGGCGGGCGAAGTTGGCCGAGAAGGAGTACTAGATGAAACTCGCAAAGAAGATTGCAACTTTGAGCGTTGCGTCCGGACTTGCAGTAGGGGCGTTCGCAACAGCGACTCCCATATTTGCTCACGGCTATGTTGATGGACCAAAGTCACGGGCGTTGCTGTGCAAAGAGGGTGTGAACACGAATTGTGGATCGGTGGTTTATGAGCCGCAAAGCTTGGAGTACCTCAAAGGGTTCCCCCAAGCTGGTCCGGCCGACGGTAAAATTGCTTCAGCAAACGGCCAATTCGGTGGCCTGCTTGATCAACAATCCAGTACTCGCTGGGCAAAGACGGAGATAACTTCTGGCCCCCTTCTCATGGACTGGACCTACACCGCCCCTCACTCAACCGATGGCTGGTCCTACTACATGACCAAAACGGGTTGGGACCCTAATTCTCCATTGACTCGTTCCCAGTTTGAAGAGATCGCGGTCATTGACCATGATGGTTCAAAAGCTTCAACTAACCCCGATCATGTGATAAACGTTCCCGCAAATCGAAATGGGTATCACGTGATTCTCGCAGTATGGGATATCTCGGATACGGTTAATGCTTTCTACAACGTGATCGACGTGAATGTGAACGGTGCGGGTGAAGTGACCGAAGCACCTAACGCACCGAAGGCGCTGGTCGCAAGCGAATTGAATTCCGGCGCAGTTGAGTTGAACTGGGAAGATTCCAATAGTGATCGAGCCGATGTGAGTTACGCAGTTTCACGCGACGGTGTTCAAGTTGGTAAGAGCAATGGCACGAGTTTTGTTGACCTTGAGGCGACTCCGGGAGCCACTTACACTTACACGGTTACCGCTAGTGACACTAGTGGAAACCAGTCAGCAACGAAGGCAACCGTGGTGGTTCAAGTTTCCCAAAGCAACGACGCAGACGTAACCGCTCCTACGGTTCCTGCAAATCTCCACACCATGAAAGTGAGCGCTTCGGGCATCAACTTAATGTGGAACGAATCCTTTGATGCCTCCGCAGATGTCACCTACAAGGTCTACCGCGATGGATATCTACGTGCAACGACCAAAATGACAATGTGGCAGGACACTGCGGTATCCGCTGGAAACAACTATAGGTACTCGGTGAGTGCAGTCGACCCTTCAGGAAACGAATCGACTTCCAGCAATGTTCTTGGCGTGACAACACCGAATGCACCTACTCCTGCACCGATAGACAGCGGAAACTGGAATTCACTCGCCGCGTACGTTAAAGAGAGGGGATACGGTCACATTCAACGGCGTGACCTACCGAGCTGTTCAATCTCACAAGGGAGTCGGTGACCCCAATTGGATCACTGCACTTTCACTCTGGGCCCCGGTAAACTCGCCCGCGCCGGTGGAACCTGCACCAACTCCTGTTCCGAACCCAGCACCTGCACCCGCGGGAACATGGAGTTCAACGGGGAGTTACACGGTCGGTGACCGGGTGACAAGCGGTGGAGTGGACTACCAAGCAGTGCAGAGCCACACAGGAGTTGGAGACCCCAACTGGATTTACGCACCCTCATTGTGGAAGAAAATCTAACGCACGATAAATATGTGAATGGCCCCGCGAAAGCGGGGCCATTCACATGCTCACTCTGTGGAGCCCGCGGGAAATCGGATCAGAGCCTGATCCAGTGGTTTGCGCACAAGATCAGGGACAGAACAGAATTCATCCGGATAGCCAACAGGAAAAAGAATGTAGGGGCGTTCAGTTGATGGACGCTCGAATATTTCAGTCAGGAACGCCATGGGGTTCGGTGTGTGGGTCAAAGTAACTAGGCCCATTGTGTGCAGTGCAGTAATGAATAGGCCGCAAGCAATTCCGACGGACTCATTGACGTAATAGTTTTTCTGCACGGAACCGTCAGGCAGATTGCTCGATTTTTGGGCGAACGCCACGACGATCCAGGGCACAGTGTCAAGAAATGATTTATCGGAATTCGTACCCAGGGGAGCAATTGCTTTTCTCCACGCTGGTGGGAGTCTTCCGCCTTCGTAATTTTCGCGCTCTTCTTCTTCGGCTGCCAAGCGAATTCGGTGTTTGATGGTCGGATCGTTGGTTGCAATAAATGTCCAAGGCTGTTGATGGGCGCCCGAGGGCGCAGTGTTAGCTGCCTTCACTGCCAATTCGATTGCTTCAATCGGCACCTGCTCCTCGCTGAACATGCGCACGCTTCGCCGGGCGTCAACTAACTCAAAGAATTGTTGACCTCGGGCCAAGCCAACCGCAATAGGAATGTGAGCGGGGCGATAGTCCATGGAGCCATCCTTGCTTCGCTAGGGGTTTGAATATTTCTTCCTTGTCGAAAGCTTCCCAAAATATGTCTGCTTTTCACTGCTGATCAAACGAATTGCGACCGTACGCTTTTTTCCAATTCGAATTGAAGGAAGTGTCACTCTGCCCCTTTCATTGGAGCTGAATGTGCCGATGGATTTCCAGTTTCCGTTGATGCGCAGCTGCGCGGCAAATGGAGTTGAGTTGAGTGAGACTTTGACAACAGGCACGCGCCACCTATTTGCCTTGGTGTATTGGATTGGGGCTTTACGTAGTTTTTGCGGTAGTTGTTTCTTGACCAGGACACGTTGGGTATTTCCCACATTTGGACCGACTGAAATTGTGATTCCTGAACCCAATGTCGTGACCGAAGGAAGGGCTATTGGACTCAACGGTGCCGGGTCAANATTTGCTGGTTCCAAAACAACGGGGTCGCCAACTTGTGCAGGGGTAGTGACGCTCGGTTGGGAAGCGCCGCCATTGTCTGAGGGAGTGAGTTGAGCAACTAGCAGACTCGCAAGCACAGCAAAATTTGGAACACCCATACCGGTGGCCATGTCAAAACCAGTAAGAGCTGAGTAGTTGCCCAAGGATTGAATGTCATTATTGCCGTTTGTNACGTCNGTAAANGCACTCGACATTGAATTGGAGTANACGAGCGAGTGGATATCCATTGAATTGCCGCTATTGGTTATTCGCGCCAAGCCTCGAGCAGAAAGAACCGCATTGACATTGGCGATCCCAATCGCGGTAAGGGGTGTCGCAGCACTAGTCCCGACAACGGGGTACCAAGGAAACGTACTCGCACTGCATGGCGCTACACATGATTGAGATAGTTGACCTGAGTCAACATAAGCCGGAGCTAGATCAACCCCGGTAAGTGCGAATGACACGGTATTTGTGGTTACCGCGCTCACGGTGCTATTGACGACGTTCAGAGCACTAAAAGGTGCTGGAAGCAAAGTGGTGCTGACCAGTTCACCAACTGAAACTCCGTGTGATTCTTCGAAGTAGAGCTTTGCCACATTTGATTGGAGCTCAGCTCCATTGATCGCTATCCCAGGGTTGGCCAATGCGTAGGTTGGCCAACCGGCAAGCGCTGCAAGATCAGGCATCATCCGCATGGCAGGAGCAGACGGGTAGTTTGCACTTGTAGCGGCCCGTTGATACTCAGGCATGGTGTATCGGGAACTCACTCCGCCACCGGTTCCCTCGCCACCGGTAGTTGGGAAATTGGGTAAGTTCGCGCAGTTGGAGTTGGGGGAACTGTCACGCCAAACATAGTTGTCAACAACTGCGCCTGCGGTGTACGAAATATTCAGCCCGTTGCTCAGCGAATCAGATTGCGAATCCCACTGGGTTCCACCCACCGCTAAGACATTGGGATTCGTTGCAGGATATGAAGGAACGAGTCCACCGAAATTCACACTCGCGATCGACGTGACTACGGTCGAGGCCTGATCGGGGTAGATCATTGCCACGGTGAATGTAGTGAGACTCGGTGTGGAAAGAATTCGATACATACCGTCATATTTGGGGGAAAGTGCACCCAGATACACATTTTGGCCGACGATAAAACCATGGTTGGTTGAACTCGTCAAAGTAGCAATTTGTGAGGTGACTTCAAAGCCCGTTAGTGCAATTGTCGTTGCGTCACCGAAATTTGTTCCGGAAGCACTGATGCAACCGCCTGACCCTTCGTCACCGGCTGAGACCACCACAACAACACCGTTTGCAGCGAGTTGGTCGATCACCCAGTCCGCGTCGTTTTCGTCGGTGCCACCGGGTCCAGCCTCGGATTGTCCGTAGCTCACGCTGGCAATGCAACCGCCAGTGGGAAATCCAGATCCTGTTGAGAGGGTCCGTAGACCGGTCCATGGATCTCCGGCAAATTCAAGCCCACAAGCTTCAGCAATATTTACAAAGAGCCCGTACCAGCCTGATCCGGTGGGCGAGTTGACAAGTGTGATGCTCGCGTTAGCCGGAAGCGCTGCAGCTGCCACAGCAACATCGAGGGTGGCTTCAAGTCCTGCATTAATCGCGCCGGCTGTACCTGAGTTCACATGAGTTGCCATGACAATTGGGTCAAGGCCGCATTGGGCAAGCAAAAGATTAACCGCGTCCACGTTCGCCGTTTGATCGAACTCCCCAATCACAATTTTTTGTACCAATGGGGTGCCGGCGGGAGTAAGTGGCAAGCCCACACTTGAATTCCATTGTTGGGGTGCAAGTCCGAGATTTGTTGAGCCGCCAACGACTGGAGTGCAATCCAGGGAGGGATAGTTGGGTGCAATGAAAGTAGAGCCTGCGACTGCGCTATTGACGCCACTTGAGAGCAATGCAGCGGTGAGAATAGCGATACTTCCTACACGCGAGAAACCAGTTAATCCTGACACTATTTCAGCCTACCGTGAATGACTAGGCTGCCGCCGTGGGTGAAATCTCTGGCGACCGATTCTTTGAACTTGAGGTGGAATCACGTGAACAACTGCTTAAGTGGTTGGATCGCAATCATTCCCGCAAAGAAGGAATTTGGCTCATCACATTCAAGAAAGTTGAACGCGCAAAATACATTTCCACCGATGAAGTGCTTGATTCACTTGTGGCGTACGGGTGGACCGACGGCATTAGACGCAAATTCGATGATACTCGGACTCGACAGTTCGTGAGTCCACGCCGAACTCAACCTTGGGCTCAGAGTTACAAAGACCGGGCAGAACGTTTGATAAGCGAAGGTTTAATGGCCACCCCAGGACAAGCGTCAATTGATTTGGCTAAGGCAAGTGGGATGTGGGAAGACATGCAGAGTGTAGATCAGTTATTGATTCCCCATGACCTGGAAATTGCGCTGGCGCAAAGCATGAACGCTAGACAGAATTTTGATTCATTCCCGCCATCAACTCGCAGAAATATTCTCCGGTGGATTCATAGTGCAAAAACGAATGAAACCAGAGAAAAAAGAGTTTTGACCGTAGCCACTGATTCGCAGAGAGGAATTCGAACACGGTCCAACGGCTGAGCAGTTGTCAAGCGGTCACTGGGTAACTAGTTTCCGATTGCAAACCCTGCTTCCAGATCTCGTTTGTCGTAAGTGCGAAATGCTATGTGGGTTTCCGTCGAGGTGACGCCGTCTATCTTTCCCAATTGATCTGCGACAACGGAGGCAACTTGATCGTGATCCGCGACCTCAATAATTGCGACTAAGTCAATTTTTCCAGTAACCGAGTAGACGCTGCGCACGCCATCAATTTGGGCGATTAGGTTCCCTGCACTTGAGATGTGGGCGGGATTTGTATTGATGAAACAGATCGCTGTGATCATGTTACGTTCCTTTTTAGTAGGTCGCGGATTTCGGTGAGAAGTTCAATATCAGTCGCGGGTGCGGGTTCGGGTGATTGTTCTGGCTGGGTTGCTTTGCGCCAGCGGTTGAAAGGCGCAACAAAGACAAAGTAGAGAATCGCTATGGTCAGCACAAATGTGATTATGGCGTTGATGATTGCGGTGATGTCGAAGATTTGTCCGTTAATGGTGATCACTCCCGCGTCAATCCCTCCACCGGAAAGTAAACCGATTGTCGGGGTGATCACCGCCTGCGTGACACCGCTGATAAGAGCGGTAAAGGCTGCACCGGCAACGAAACCGACAGCAACATCAATCACATTACCTTTTGTAATAAATTCTTTGAAGCCTGAAAGCATGTACGGAGTTTAATGCGTGTCCTACTAGATTGAGGAAGTGAGCGAATTTGTTCTAGTGCACGGGGCAATGCACACGATCGCAAGCGGTCACGACTTTATGCTCTCCGATCCGCAGGGCACCGCAGAAATACTTAATTGGATTTCTCGGCAGAATCAGCCTGCTGAGCAGCCCGTTTCATTACAGTCGCCCCGCTCACCAACGCCTTACGCCAGGGGAGGACGCCATCAATTTCAATCTCGATACTAAAGCTTAAAAGCGCTCTAATCAGCACAATTATTCCCAGAACCAGCACGTTGTCCAAGTTAGGTTCGACGGCGACTGTGCGGATTAAGTCTCCTGCGACAAGGATCTCAAGTCCGAGAAGCAGCGCTCCACCAAATGTCTGGCGCATTGCCTTGTATGCAACATCGCCCTTTTTGGTTCGAATGTAAGTCCGAACGGAGAAGTACGTTGACCAAATCAGGCCAATTGATATGACGAGTGTGGCAACAATTTCAATTCCATGTGCAACGCCGAGCATTACTTCCGTGTAGGTGGTTTCAGACATGAAGCAGGTATATCACTCCGCTGCGACTTCGGCAATGAGAGCGGTCAGCACTTCCTTGGTGATCGGTCCAATTATTCGCACTGCAATGAGTCCGTCCTTGTCCACGACCAGGGTGCTGGGGAGACCATTGGGTGGGATACCTGGAACGAGTGAGAGCAGCCGGCCTTCGGGGTCGGCGATGCTGGGGTAGGTAATTGCTTGAGCGAAGTTGCGCGCTGACTCAAGGTCGTCGTTGACGTTGAGTCCGAGGAATTGGACTCCAAGTTTTTTAGTGGCCTCCTGGGTGGCAACGAGTTCGGGTGTTTCTTCGATACAGGGTGTGCACCAACTAGCCCAGGCATTAACAACGGTGACTTTGCCCAGGTAGTCGGAGAATGCGATGGGTTCTAGGTCGAGATCTAGACCAGCAATTGGCGGGATCGGTTGGCGGTCTGGAGCGGCGATGAAGGT
>JGI20153J14295_10003226_pt1 | contig 11055 bp, 10 predicted proteins | sample COG_03_FD_14295 | JGI IMG/M metagenome (IMG submission 14295) | reverse complement strand
CCCTCCGTTTTTGGGCCGTTGAGCACATTTCAATCATGACCTTAGTCACCATCATCGTGACCATTGGAAGTGCCAAAACAAAGAAAGCCCTCTCGAGTGAAAGTAAATTCAAAAATCAATTGGTTTTTTTCGGTATCTCCTTGGCGCTCATACTTATCTCGATACCTTGGGATCGTGTATAGTACCTAGAGCACTCCTTTAGTTGAAGGGAGATTATTTAATGCTTCTGGATTCTTTTTTATGGCCATTTTAATGGCTTTCGCAAAAGCTTTAAAGACCCCTTCAATCATGTGATGCTCATTTTCACCCGTTACTTTAATATTGAGATTGCATTTGGAGGCATCTGAGAAGGATTTGAAAAAATGACGAATCATTTCCGCGGGGACATCTCCTACCCTTTCTCTTTTAAAAATACCTTCCCATTCCATCCAAGGTCGACCACCAAAGTCCACCGCCACTTGAGCCAATGTCTCGTCCATAGGTAATAAAAATCCATATCTGTTGATTCCTTTTTTAGACCCTAAGGCTTTGACCATGGCTTCGCCCAAAGCCAAACCTGTATCTTCTATCGTATGGTGCTCATCTATATGTAAATCACCCGTTACTTGGATTTTTAAATCCATGCCACCATGCTTGCCCAGTTGGTCCAGCATATGATCAAAAAAATGCAAACCAGTACTTATGTCCGTTTGGCCAGTACCCTCTAAATTTAATTCAATGCTGATATCTGTTTCATTGGTCTTTCTGATGACCTTTGATTTCCGCGAATTGACCACCAAAAACTCATAAATTTCTTTCCAAGACGTAGTGGCAAGGGCTACTCCTTGGTTTTTTTCATTACTTATATGAATCCCTTGGCAGCCCAAATGATCAGCCAACTCCATATCTGTTTTGCGATCACCAATGACATAAGATTTAGCTATATCGTAATTTTCCTTCAAATAAGCAGACAACATACCGATCTCTGGTTTTCGATTTTCATGATCGGAACTTTCATAATGTTCATCAATATGTACCTTATCGAAATGAATACCTTGAGACTTAAGGTACGCATGATCAGATTGTGGATGGGATAAAATCTCTTTTCTTGATGGCCCTCAGTACCCAAACCATCCTGATTAGAAACTAACACCAACAAAAAATGAGATTCCTGTTGGATCTTTCTTAAATAATAGAGCACATCAGGTAAAAAATGCAACTTCTCAATCTGATCTACAAACTCATCCTCCGTCTCTGAGATAATGGTTCCATCTCGGTCTATAAATAAAATAGGTCTCATATCTTTAGGTAATTATTCAGCGCAAGGATCAGTTGCTTATTTTCAAATGCTGTGCCCACAGTAATTCGTATGCAATCTTCGCATAAAACTAAGCCTGATCTATCTCTTAGAATGATCTCATTGCGAATTAAATACTGAAAAACTTCTTGAACTTCCTTGAATTTAACTAGGAAAAAATTGGCTTCACTGGGATAGACTTTCAAAACAATGGGCAATTGATCAAGTGCTGACCCCAATTCCTTTTTCAATTCTTTTATTTCTTCAACAAATGATCGCATTTGATCCTCCTGCTTTAATGCCTTAAGCACGTGATTTTGAACCGGACCACTGATATTATAGGGTGGTTTAATCAAATTGAGTACATCAACGATCTTTGGATGACAAAATGCCATTCCCAATCGTAACGAAGCCAAGCCCCAAGCTTTACTCAGGGTTTGTAAAACCACAAAATGGGGAAAATTAGATAGTACTTCAATCCAGGAAGGGGTGTCTGTAAAGTCGATGTAAGCCTCATCTATCACGATGATTCCTTTGAACACCGTCGCAAGGTCCAAAACATCTTGCGTCTTTATCAAATTTCCTGTTGGATTATTGGGAGAACAGATGAACATGATCTTAATTTGATCATTGAGCACTGATTTTATTTGGGCGATGTCCAATTGAAAATCAGGGGTTAATAAAACCTCGTTGACCCTTACATTATTAATATTTGCCGCCACTTTATACATCCCATAAGTGGGAGGAAATATCATCACCTCATCGCTCTCGGGTTCACAAAAGGCCCTGATCAATAGATCAATAGGTTCATCACTTCCATTACCCATAAAAATACATTCCGGGGCAATGCCTTTGATTGTACCCATGGCGCGCTTCAAGTGGCTTTGTCGAGGATCTGGATATCGATTCCATTTTTCAGAAATTACAGAGCCTAAGGCATTTTCATTTGCATCTAAAAAGATACCCTTGTCCCCCTTGAAATCATCTCTGGCTGAAGAATAAGGCGTGAAATCTTTTAAATGCTTTCTTAATAAACCCTCAATCTCACTCATTTCTCAAAAGATTCCAAACGTAGGGTCACGGCTCTTTTATGACCCTCGAGTTGCTCGGCTGCAGCCATCACCTCTAGGGTGGGTCCTAAGGTTTTTAATCCTTTTTTTGTTATTTCTTGAAAAGTTATTTTTTTAACAAAACTATCCAATGAGACACCAGAATGAGATTTTGCCCATCCGTTGGTCGGTAACGCATGATTCGTCCCTGAAGCATAATCCCCTGCTGATTCCGGAGTGTAAGGACCTATAAATACCGAACCGGCATTGTATATTTTATCAATATACTTTTCTGGATTATTTATGTTTAAAATAAGGTGCTCTGGTCCATAATAATTAATCGTTTTGATGATCTCTTTTTTTGAATTAACAATCATCACTACACTGTTCTTAAGCGATTCTTCAGCCAAATCTTTCCTAGGTAATTGGACTAATTGATCTTTTATCTCCAAAACAACCGCATCCGCAACCGACTGACTTTTGGTCACTAAAACCACTTGACTGTCATTCCCATGTTCGGCTTGTGAGATTAAATCTGCCGCAACGAAACTCACATTACTTTCCTCATCTGCGATCACCATCACTTCGGAGGGTCCTGCAGGCATATCAATAGAAACTTCTTTAGATAATAATTGCTTGGCAGTTGTTACATATTGATTACCCGGTCCAAAAATTTTATCCACCTTAGGAATGGTTTCAGTACCATAGGCCATGGCTGCGATGGCTTGCGCTCCCCCTAATTTTAAGACAGAGCGAATACCCAATAAATGAGCGGTATACAAGACGACTGGATTAATTTTACCCATTTTGTTTGTGGGTGAGGCGATCGTGATATTTTTACACCCAGCGATCAAAGCGGGAATACCCAACATCAAAACAGTCGAGAACAAGGGTGCCGTTCCCCCTGGTATATAGAGCCCAACATTTCGGATAGGTACTGATTTACGTTTACATATAACGCCTGGCATCGTCTCCACAGTCAGTGGTGGCTGCTGTTGTGCTTCATGAAATTTCCAAATATTTTTTTTAGCTACCTCTATCGCAACTTTAAGATTTGCGTTGACGTACTTTTCTGCATTCTTTAGTTCGTCTTCAGAGACCCATAATTCATCCAACTCCACGTGATCGTACTCGAGCACCAATTTTTTTAAAGCTCTATCCCCTCCTCTTCGCACTTTCTCTAGGATAGGTAGCACGATTTTTTCGATCTTATCTGTATCCATCACAGGCCTTTTTAAAACCTCCCGTAATTGACTTTGGTTTACATAATGATAGATATTCATCAGCGAATCATTTTTTCTATGGGGACTACTAATACTCCTTCAGCTCCAGCATGTCTCAACTTTTCAATACTGTTCCAAAAATCGTCTTCGTTAAGTACAGAATGTATACTGCTCCAACCTTCAGCNGCCAACGGCAACACGGTTGGGCTTCTCATACCTGGGATTAAAGCCAATATGCCTTTTAACTTTTCATTAGGTGCATTCATCAAAACATATTTATTGTTTTTACCAGCTAAAACTGCCTCAATTCTAAACAATAACTGCTCAATCAATTTGTTTTTTTCTTGGTCTAGATCCTTATTCCCAACCAATATAGCCTCTGAATGAAGTACCGTTTCAACTTCCTTGAGTCCATTGCTGATCAAGGTGCTTCCGGTACTGACAATATCAAAAATCCCTACCGAAAGACCAATTCCTGGCGCTATTTCTACAGAACCGCTGATTTTATGCACATCAGCTGATATATTTTGTTCATCTAAAAAATTTTTCAGAATAACCGGATATGAGGTGGCAATGCATTGATCTTTAAAATAGTCTAGCCCTTGGTATTCAACTTCTCTAGGTACCGCCAAGGACATCCGACATTTTGAAAATCCCAGTGCTTTGATCTCTATAATTTCCTTTCTTTCTTCCAAAAATATATTGCGACCAATGATGCCTAAATCCGCGATGCCATCAGCCACATATCCTGGGATATCACTATTTCGAAGAAATAAAAACTCTACTGGGAAATTTGAGGCCAATGTCCTTAGTTTTCTCTGTCCATTACTGAATTTAATACCACTTTCTTTAAACAAAGCAAGCGAATCTTCACTCAGTCTTCCAGACTTTTGAATGGCAATTTTTAATTTAGGTTGTGGCATGGTTAACAAAGGATATACTAGCGTGCAAATCTCTAATAAAAAAATCAGTTATTGCATTACTCATTAACTATTTCAACAGAAGTCAGTTCTAAATTTGAGAAGAAAATGGTGACAACAATGAGTTGTTACTCATCCAACTGCACGGTAATGACGGGACACTTGGAGTTATTTGCCACATCTTCAGCAACACTTCGGTTGAAAAAATGACTCATCCCTTTTCTTTGGTGGGTGCCTAACATGATCATATCAGCTTCTATAAAGTCAGCGAAATCAACAATACCATCTTCTTCATTGTTGAAATTATGAATATCAATGGTGTAATTACTGATTATATTAGATTCTACAAATGCTGACATTTGTTTGATATCATGACGCGTATTCGTGAAACTCGCAGGTGTATTAATTTTTACGATACGTAATTTGGCTTGCATCAAATCTTGCACAAAACTAACTCTTTCAACGAGACGTGGATTCACCTCCTCAAAATTTGATGCAAATACGATGTTTTTAATTTTTTCAATATGGATTTTATTTTTGATGGTAATTACAGGACATTGTGCATTACGAACTACTTTTTCTGCATTAGAACTCAAAAATAAATTCTCTAAGTCATCCAAGCTTGAGGTCCCCATAATGACTAAATTTACATCTTGACTGGCTACCTCGGTGGCCAAAGAAACATAAGGATTTCCTATCACTATTTTGAAGCTAACTGTCACTTTTGACATCACATTAGTTATGACTGCCCTTAACTTCAACTCGGTTTGTTGAATAAGTTTAGTCATAAATATATTTTCCAAAGGATCTATATTTGTGGCTCCCATGGTTTTTAATCTACTCTCGGAAGGATGCTCAATCACATGAAACAATACAATTTCAGATGAAGCATGCCTTTCTGCAAGTTGTGTAGCAAAATCAAGCGCATTATCGGATGGCAAAGTAAAATCGAAAGGAACAAGTATTTTTTTCATGTTGTAGTGATCAAAAGTGATTAACAATCAATTTAAACAAAAAGGCGCTTATTAATTATCAAATAAGCTAAAAAGTAAAAGTGTCAGTAATTTATGCCAAATCCCAAAAGTAATACAAAAAATAGGGTTGCAAAAGCTAATTTTTTTAACTCTGCATCTAGGCTGCTGTTTTCTTTTGCCTGGACAGCTTTAAAATGATAGAAAAAAACAGGGATCAACGCTAAAAAAGTATATCCAAAAAAGCTTGGCATTAAAATACTCACAAAAAAGATCGCGCTTATAAAGCTACCTCCAATCAAAAATCCATGATAAATAATGGCCTTTTCTTTTCCTATTATGACAGGAATAGACCGCTTCCCTGCTTTTCGATCACTCGAAATATCTCTAATATTGTTTACATTTAGGACACCCACAGACAGTAAACCACAACTTATGGCTGGTAACAAAAATATGATTTCTAGCTCTTGATTAAATAGATAATATCCTCCAAAAACACCTACCAATCCAAAAAAAATAAAAACAAATATGTCACCAAAACCAGAATATCCATAAGGATTTGAACCCATGGTGTATTTAATAGCTGCTGCTATCGCACCGATACCTAAAGTTAGAAAAAAGAGCAGGTTCAGCCAATGATCTTTAAAAACATAAACAATCAAGATGCACCCTGAAATAAAGGCAAAACATGCACAAAGAATGATCGCTATTTTCATCTGCTCACGTGTAATGGCTCCAGATTGCACTGACCTTTGGGGCCCGCCTCTATCCGGACCATCTACCCCTGAGAGGGCATCTCCATAATCATTGGCTAAATTGGATAATACTTGAAGGAATAAAGTGGTAAATAAACTTAAAACAAGAATTAATACTTGAAAATGGCCAGAATAATAGGCCAAAAAAGCAGCCATGAGTATTGATGAAAAAGCCAACGGTAAGGTACGCAAACGAAAGGCTTTTATCCATGTATTCATCTCGATCATCACATGCGATTAGGTACCTCTATTCCCAATAAATTCATCGAACGACGAATCACCTTTGCCGTCAATCTTGAAAGGCTTATTCTGAAAGTCACAAGAGGGTCATCAGGCTCATTGAATATAGAAAGTTCTTGATAAAAGCCATTATAGTCCTTGGCCAAATCATACACGTATTGCGCCAACAATGCCGGTGAGTAATCTCGTGCGGCCTGTACAATAACCTCTTCAAACCTCACTAAGTGAGCCAGTAGTATTTGTTCCCTCGGATGCATATTCTGGATCGGCGACAATGCTTCGTTGATACCATCAGTAGAAGCCCTTCTTAGTATAGCCGAAATACGTGCATGGGTATACTGAACGAATGGACCCGTATGACCTTGAAATTCGATAGATTCCTTAGGGTCGAACAACATCCTTTTTTTAGGGTCTACCTTGAGTAAAAAAAATTTCAGTGCCCCCAATCCTACCATCCTAAATAAGTTTTTCGATTCATTCTCTGTGAGTCCTTCAATTTTTCCTAACTCAAGGGTATGTTTAGCCGCTGTTGTAAACATCTCATCCATCAACTCGTCTGCATCTACAACGGTTCCTTCTCTTGACTTCATCTTGCCACTAGGGAGGTCTACCATACCATAAGATAGATGGTACAACCCTTCTCCATATGGCCGACCCATTTTTTTCATAATGGCAAAAAGAACATTAAAATGATAGTCCTGCTCGTTTCCGACAACATATACAGATTGATCCATAGGAAAGTCCTCATACTTAAAATCACAGGTTCCGATGTCTTGGGTAATATATACCGAAGTACCATCCGATCTCATTACCAGCTTCTCGTCAAGTCCTTCCTCCTTAAGATCTATCCACACCGATCCATCTTCACGCTGATAGAAGACCTGCTTCTTAAGCCCCTCCTCAATGATGTCTTTACCTAGGAGATAGGTTTCTGACTCTTTATAAATGGCATCAAACTCAATACCCATGGTTTGGTATGTCGTCTCAAAGCCTGCATAAACCCAAGCATTCATGTTGTTCCACAGGGTCATGACTTCAGCATCTTTTTGCTCCCATTTTTGAAGCATCTCTTGGGCTTCAACCAAAATCGGAGCCTTTTTTTTAGCCTCCTCTTCAGAAACTCCTTGCCCTACCAACGTCGCTATTTCCTCCTTATAATATTTATCAAAGAGTACATAATATTTTCCGGCTAAATGGTCTCCTTTAAGTTGAGCGGTCTCCGGAGTCTCTCCCTTACCCCATCTTTGATAGGCAAGCATCGATTTGCATATGTGAATGCCGCGATCGTTGACCAGATTTGTTCTTTTCACTTGATATCCTGCGGCTTCAATAATCCTGGACATCGCATCTCCGAGAAAATTATTCCTCAAGTGCCCTAGATGCAAGGGTTTATTGGTATTTGGGGAAGAAAATTCGACCATCACTTTCTTACCATTGGCAGCCAGTTGTCCCCAATGTTGATTTTTCAGCATGTCATCAAGGCAGGAGATCCAAACAAGTGTACCAATTTCTAAATTCAAAAATCCTTTGACGACATTGTAATCCTTAATCATGCCACTGCGAGATTTCAAATAATCACCAATCACGATCGCTGTAGCTTCAGGGGACTTTTTACTTGATTTTAAAAAGGGGAAAACCACAAAGGTATGGGTACCTTCAAATTCTTTCCGAGTAGGCTGCAAAAATAGTTGAGCTGAATCTAGCTCAATCTCAAAAATTGATTTAAATGCGTTTTTAATATGTGACCTTATGTCCTCTTCTAATTTCATGTTTTTTTTGTAGGTAAGAAAATCTCAGCCATCATACAACGAGCACTGCCACCGCCAAGCATCTCAATAGTGGTTAAATTACTATGCAATAGGGTTCCATATTTTTCAAGTTGTTGCTTTTGCTGAGCATTCAAGGATTGAAAAGCACGCGTTGACATAACTAAAAAACATGCATTATTTTTATTTTTAACCTGAAGCATGTTTCCTGCATAATTATTTAATTGATCCTCAGAAATCAGTATAATTTCTTTGGACTGATTTATAAATGAGGCTAGTACTCGTTCACGTTCGATCAGGTCATCAATAGCTTCGGCACAAATCAATACAAAACGATCCCCTATCGACATCATCACGTTGGTGTGATAGATCGGTAGTCTTTGGCCATCCACATTATGATAAGCTGTAAAACTAATAACCGAATAAGCGGTTAATTTTTCAAAAGCAAGAATAACCTCTTGCTCCGTTCTATCCGAATAAGAAGCATAAGCGATATGGTTTACCCGATCTAATATCAAACTTCCGGTTCCTTCAAGGAATTTATGGTGCGATTCGAAAGATAATAAATCTTCAAATACTTCTGTAATTTCGAAATGACTGCCCAGCGCATCAATCAGGTCAGATCTTCTTTCCAGTCTTCTATTATTGGCAAACATGGGATATAATATCACCGATCCATTTTGATGAAAAGAAACCCAATTATTAGGAAAGATACTATCAGGTGTCGAAGGATCTTGGGTATCCTCAAAAACATGAACTTCAATGGAAGCCTCACGTAATTTTTGAACAAAATCATCAAACTCTTGGAGGGCTTTTGTTTGAATCGATGCGGCCGTCAATTCGGTATCAACCTGAAAATAATTATTTAACGAGGTCTCCTTATTTTTAGAGAAAGCCACCGGACGGATCATCATCAATTGCTGAGTAATCTGATCAGGCATAGCTTCTTCTCAAGGGCAATGTAGCACATCTTAATAAGCCTTCCATCTTGGCCGTTTCCGAAAAAGGAATTTCCTCAACAATAAACTTCCAATCTCTTAATTGTTGATTCAATCGCTCAAATTTTAATTCACTCACAATTACCTCAGGAGAGATACTAAATATATTCGAGTTCATATCATACATTTCTTCCTGATTGATTTCTAAAATGTTTTCGGGCTTAAAAAAATTAATGATCCATTCGGCATCACTTTGATTTTTAAATCCCGCTTTATGAATGATGGCTTTATTTTTACCTATAGGCTGAAAACAACAATCCAAGTGAAGGGCATTGTCATAAGGATTGTGATCTGATTTTTTTAGTTCAAATGGTTTAACCTTCCATGATTTAAAATGCTCAATTAAAAAGTCAACCCCTGCTTCATTGGTTCTGCTCACTATGTAGTTATCAAAGTCTTCTTTTTTAGAATAACCTACAAACAAATGATCTCTATAAGGCATTACGTCTCCACCTTCTATTCTTGAGCTTCCCCCCACTTTAAGTAGTTTGTTTGCATCTATTTGATCTATGATGAAATGGATGCCTTTCTGTTCTTCTGAACGTTTATCTAGAATCTGTGGCAATAAAAACTGATCCCCAATAACCATTCCGATGTCTCGGGAAAATATTTGATTCACGGACTTAAATACTTCGGGACGATGTACCTTCACATCGTAGCCCATTAAGACATGATAAAAAGCGTCTAATTCTTTCTTGATGGCTTCCTCCAAAGGGTACGTACCATTTTTTACATTTAGCAATGTTTTTGGATCATAGATATCGTCTTTTTTGGGTATCCCTCCAAAACTTTCGGGAGATCCCAATACCACCTCTAAAAGAGGAGAACATTCATCAAGAACTTCTAATGTTATCATATGAGTCTTAGCAAAACTCAAATCTAATCAGATGATACTTACAAAAAGAAAGTCATTTGGAATTAATTAGTTCATATTATCAAGTAGAGATCACACATATCTCAATTATTTTTATTATTTATGCAAACATTTTTAATAAACTACAGTGAAAAATTACGCTGATTTAATCGATCAAAGTTTTGAATTTCCTTCTTCAGAATTTGAGGTAAAAGATAAGGAACTCTATTTCCATGGAGTAAATCTTATGGAAATCGTTGAAAAGTATGGAACTCCTCTAAAGCTCTCATACATCCCAAAAATTGGTCAAAACATAAGATATGCTCAAGAAATCTTTAATGGAGCCATGGCCAAGCATAATTATGAGGGAAATTATACGTATTGCTATTGTACCAAATCCTCTCATTTCCAATTTGTTTTAGAAGAAGTACTATTAAATGGTGCCCACATAGAAACTTCATCGGCCTTCGACATTCCTATTATTCATCATTTGTATGATAAAAAATTAATAAGTAAAAAGCTTCTAATCATCTGCAATGGTTTTAAAAGGCCCAAATATATTGAAAATATTATTGGCTTAATCAATGCCGGTTTTACTCAGTGCATACCGGTTTTAGACAACCTAAATGAACTTGAACAGTACACTGAAAAAATTGACAAAAAGTTTAAACTCGGTATAAGAGTCGCCTCAGATGAGGAACCTAACTTTTCATTTTATACCTCTAGATTGGGATTTAGGTACCGAGACATCATCGATTATTACAAAGAGAAAGTTCAAGGAAATGCAAAGGTAGAACTTAAGTTACTCCATTTTTTCATCAATACGGGTATCAAGGATAGCGCCTATTATTGGAGTGAGTTAAGTCGGTTCATTCATATGTATTGTGAGCTTAAGAAGATTTGTCCCACCTTGGATAGTATTGATATAGGAGGTGGTTTTCCTATAAAAAATAAATTGAATTTTGAATTTGATTACGGTTATATGGCCGATCAAATTATAGAAA
>JGI20153J14295_10003215_pt1 | contig 11079 bp, 9 predicted proteins | sample COG_03_FD_14295 | JGI IMG/M metagenome (IMG submission 14295) | reverse complement strand
TTGTAAACTCATTGAGTGGAAAAGTAGCGGGTGTTCAAATTAAGAGTTCAGGAACTCTTGGTGGTTCAGCCAATGTCGTGATTCGTGGGTCTAGTTCATTAACTGGAAATAACCAAGCGTTATTTGTTGTTGATGGTATGCCTATTTCTAACTCAACGGGTAATAGCTCAAATATAGCTAGAGGTCGTGGCGGTTATGATTACGGTAACGCTGCAATGGACATCAACCCAGAGGATATCGAAAATATATCGGTTCTAAAGGGTGCGGCAGCAACTGCCTTGTACGGTTCACGTGCCTCTAATGGTGTGGTTTTAATCACTACGAAAAGTGGAAAAAGCAGCCAGGGTAAGAAAACCTTAGGCGTTACAGTTAGCACAGGTATTACTGTGGGAGCGATCAACCAAAACACTTTTGTTCGTCACCAACAGTCTTATGGTCCTGGATATGGTCGCTTTTACGGCGGTGCCTACATTACTACAGCTCCTGGAGATTCAACTTTCACTGACGGTCGTGCGCAATCTTATGATGCGAACGGTGACGGTCAAGCTGATATTGCATTGCCTATGGGCGAGGATGCTTCATGGGGTCTTGCAGTTGATCCATCTTTAGATGTATACGACTGGGAATCTATTTTCCCAGAATTGGATACCTACCAGCAGTCTAAAAAGCACGTTGCTGCTGAAAATGGTGCATTGAGCTTTTACGAGCAAAGCGTTACACGTAACAACAACTTTGCTATCGATGGAGGAGGTGAGAATACCTCATTCCGTTTATCAGCAACGAGCTTTGATCAAAAAGGAATTGTTCCTGGATCGCACATTGGTCGCGATAATATCGCGTTCAGCGGTAGATTTAACGCTTCGGATAAATTGACGGTTTCTGCGAAAGCAAACTACATCAATCAGAACGGTAAGGGACGTTACGGAACAGGATACGATTCTCGTAACCCAAACCAAGCTTTCCGTCAATGGTACAATGTCCTAACGGATATGGATGCTCAGAGAAATACGTACAATAATTTTGGTCAGAAAAATTATTCTTGGAATGCATACGGTTACGGTGCAGCGAATCCAACGAAGCCGCATTACTTTGATAATTTCTACTATTCAGCGCTACAGAATTTTTCAACCGATTCGCGTAATCGTATTATTGGAAACATCATGGCTGAATACCAGATCAATGACTGGATGAAGTTAACGGGTCGTATGTCTGCAGATAGTTACACTGAACTACGTGAAGAGCGTATCGGTACAGAATCTGTTGATGTTTCAATGTACACGCGCAACAATCGCGCGTTCACTGAGCAAAACAATGACTTGTATTTGAACATGAACAAAAACTTCGGTACGGATGACGAAATAAGTTTCTCAGGTTTATTGGGTTACAACCAACGTCGTTCTTCTTTCCAAAGCATTTATGCTTCAACAAATGGTGGTCTAGTTGTTCCTGGCGTATATGCTTTGAGCAATTCTGTAGCTGCTCCTGCAGCTCCTTCAGAAGGTTCGAACACCATCGGTGTTGACGGTATATACGGTCAAGCATCTGTTGGATACCAAAACTTCTTGTACTTAGATCTATCTGCGCGTCAAGATGTTTCTTCAACTCTTCCAGTTGAAAACAACACCTACTTCTATCCAGCAGCTTCTTTAAGCTTAATCTGGTCAGAATTTGTTGACTCTGACATTTTATCTTTCGGTAAGCTTCGCGCGAACTGGGCAAATGTAGGTTCTGATGCTCCAGCGAATGCTTTGGTTGACGCTTATGGTATTGGAACGCCTTTTAACGGTACAACGTTAGCATCTGCACCTTCGACTCAGAACAATTCTACTTTACTTCCGGAGAACACTGCTTCTACGGAATTAGGTTTGGAAGTTAAGTTGTTTGATAACCGTTTTGGATTTGATTTGAGTGCCTACCAGAGATCGACTACGAATCAAATTCTACCTGCTCAAGTTTCTACCGCTACAGGTACATACTACAAGTATGTTAATGCCGGACAGGTGGATAATCAAGGATTTGAAGTAAGCAGTTACATTACTCCTGTTAAAACCAAAGACTTCCAGTGGGATGTAAACATCAACTGGTCAACTAACGATAATACAGTTGTTTCGTTATTTGGTGATTCAGAGTCATTGTTATTAGGTTCTGTACAAGGTGGTGTTAACATGACTGCACGTGTAGGTGAGTCTTACGGTACGCTAGAAGGTACTCAGTACGTTCGTGCTGGTGGCGATGGTGCACCGCTTGTTTACGATTGGTCAAGCTCTCGTGGTGGTGCTCGTTACTACACTGGTGATGTTGGTGTCATCGGTAACGTACAAGCTGACTGGAGAGGTGGTATCAGCAATGCAATCTCTTACAAGAACGTAAGACTGAGTGCTCTTGTAGATGCACAATGGGGAGGAAACTTCTTCTCTTTAGACACTTACTACGGTTACGGTACAGGTGTATACGATTTCCAAGCAGGAACGAACGCAGCTGGTAACCCAATCCGTACGAATGTTGAAGACGGCGGTGGTTTAACTTTTGAGGAAGTTGCTTACTTAGGTATTGAAACACCTCAGCAATGGGATGGTGTTACAGTTGATGCTGACGGTAACCCAGTGGGTACTGCAAACTCAACACCAATGTGGATGAACGATTATGGTAATGCAATGGGATGGGCCTTAGGTGGACCAAAAGAAATGCACATCCACGATGCGTCGTTTGTTAAATTAAGAGAAGTTGCCTTGACGTATACCTTGCCTACGAGCGCTCTAGCTGGTCTACCAGTTGCAGGCGTTGATGTAAGCTTTGTTGGCAGAAACCTAGCAATACTGTACAAAAACACGCCTTGGTCAGATCCAGAGGCAGGTCTTGCAGCAGGTAACCTTCAGGGGTATCAGTCAGGTGCTTATCCAACTCTACGTGAAGTTGGTGTGAATTTGAGAGTTAAATTCTAAGAAGTTCTAGATATGAAAAAGATATTATTCGCAGCAGCAGCTGCACTAGCAATCACTTCTTGTAGCAATGATCTTTCTAGCCTTAACGGCAATGTGAAAGCTCCAGAGTCTGTTCCAGCAGGTGCGTTATTCGCAAATGCCACTATGGGATTCTATGACTATGCTGCAATACAGGACGTGAATGAAAACAACTTGCGTCTTTGGTCACAGCACTGGACGCAGACTACTTATGTAGATGAATCAAATTTCGATCTTGATAATCGTGATGTAAACGGCAATACTTTTTGGCGTATGTATGGTACGGTTATTCGCGATTGTGAAGAAGCTCGTACTGCGTTAGCAGATGTTGTTGCATCAACGGAGGCAATTGCCGCTGCTGAAGGAGCAATAGAGGTGATGGAAGTTTTGGCGTTTTCATTTTTGGTAGATCTTTTTGGAGATGTGCCTTACACTGAAGCGTTATCAGAAACAAACACGCCAGTATACGATGATGACGCTGCAATTTACAGTGATCTTTTAGCTCGTTTAGATGCAGCAGCTATGAACTTAAGCGGTACTTCTGCTTTCGGTAGTTCGGACATCATTTACGGTGGAGATGCTGCATCTTGGAAAATGGCTGCTCATTCTCTTATGCTTCGTTTGGCAATTCGTATGATCGATGCTGATCCAACCAATGCTCAAATGTATGGTGAGAAGGCAATAGCTGGTGGTGTATTCGCTTCATCTGCGGATGACATGCGCTTGTTCTATTCGTCAGCTCCACCTCACACGCATCCAATGTGGGAAACGTTAGTACAAAGTGGACGTACGGATTACATTGCCTCTAATACATTAGGTGATGTAATGAATGCTAATAACGATCCACGTCGCGCAGCGTTCTTTAAGAATCTTGATAGTGTTGGTAATGTAACTGCTGCACCTCACGGTCTTCAGTCAGATTACTACCAATTCTCTCAGCCAGGTTCAGCTTTAGAGGATCCAACGTGGTCTCATGCTGCGATCAACTATGTTGAGGTTGAGTTCTTAATGGCTCACGCCGCAGTTGCCGGATGGGCTGGCGCAGGTGATGCTGCAACGCACTACAATGCTGGTATTACTGCTTCTATGGAAGAGTGGTTAGGTGCTGGTGTAGATGCCTCAGGCTACCTTGCTCAAGCGGGTGTTGCATTCGACGCATCAACTGCAGCTGCTCAAATTGGTACAGAGAAATGGATTGCTATGTACAGCAACGCAAGTGAAGCATACAACACGGTACGTCAATACGACTTGACTATGAATGTTGCTGACCTAGCTCAGACTGTAACACCTAATCGTTACTCTTATCCTTTAGATGAGATTTCATTAAATCTTACAAATGTCAATGCGGCGAAAGCGAAATTTGGCAACGATGATACCTTCGCAAAGGTATTCTGGGATATGTAAGCCATACTTGAAAAAGTAATTTGAAGAACCCGCGCCGTATGGCGCGGGTTTTTTTTGCTTTTACTTTTTGAACTATGTTACCTTAGCGATTTATGTCAGCAAACATTTACCTCGCCCTTCAAGAAACATTTGGAGAACATGCCATTTCTGAATCGGAAATTAAAAGCTTCGAACAACTCCACGAATGTGTTTTAAAAGCAGATTGGCTCGAGTACGATGACTCGGGGGACGTTTTTTTCTTATCGCCAGAGGTGTTGGAATACAAACCCGCACCTCACGAGCATCAAGAAGCGCTTGGTTTAGGGGAACTCGAAGATCGAATAGTAGATGTATTAGAACAGGGGAAATCTATCCCATGGGGGAAAGTTGCTATCGCTATGTGGATCTTTTTTCTGTTCATTGTAGTTTACACCATAATAGAAACGATCAGTAAATAAAAAACCACCTCGAGGAAGGTGGTTTTTTGTGTGATATATACTGAGCTGGTATTTATTTCGCGCGCTCTTTGTAAGAACCGTCTTCAGTGTTGATGACAATTTCTTCGTCGGTCTTAATGAAAAGGGGAACTTGCACCTCTGCACCGCCTTCTACCGTCACGGTTTTCATGGCATTAGAGGAAGTATTTCCTTTTACAGTAGGCTCAGAGTAAGTTACTTTTAAATTCACCGTACGCGGTAGTTCTACCGCCATCGCTCTGTTTTCACTAGCATGAAAAAGCACATAGCACATCATGCCGTCTACCAAAAAATCTGGCGCATTGATGAGTTCTTTAGCAAAAGTGAGTTGCTCGTAGTTTTCTGTGTTCATGAAGTGGTAATCGGAGCCGTCATTGTATAGGAATTGGTATTGACGGTTTTCTATATCAATGGTTTCAATCTTAGCACCGGCAGGGAACGTGTTATCTAGAACGCGTCCAGTTTCAAGATTTTTTATTTTTGTACGCACGAATGCTGCACCCTTGCCAGGTTTAACGTGAAGGAATTCTATGATTTGATACGGCTGGCCATTAAAATTGATGCACATGCCGTTTTTAATATCTGAAGTACTTGCCATGATTAAATATGTTTTGTGTAAATATAGCCCAAATCGTTGGCGCTAAGGTTTAGTAATGTTTCTCTAAAAGGAGCTCGTTCGTGCAAAAGTCATATTCATCCTCCTGGTAGTTGCTTCCGACGATGATGGTTTTTGAAAGCGCGAATGAACGGATCAATTCATTGTAAAATTGGACCCCTTCTGCATCTAAATTGCTAAGTGGCTCGTCTAAAAGCAGTAACGGTCTTTCGTTAGCCACAGCCAGTAGTAAACGTACGCGCTGCAGCATACCTGAACTGAATGTAGAGAGTCGCTTGTCTTCATGTGCTGCTAAACCTGCCTTATACAGCCAGTCGGTTAACTTGAAACCTTCAGGGAATGGACAAAATTGCTCGTGAAACGCTAGTGTTTCTTTCAAACTAAACATAGGGTTCAACGCAACATAAGGTGCCGCTATTCCAACATGTAGGCCGGCAGATTTCGCTGTAATATTCTTGCCCTCAAATGAATAGGTAGGTGCTCCTTCCGTAGCTTCGAGTGCGCCGCTTAGTATTTTAATAAGTGTTGATTTACCGGAACCATTTGAACCAAGAATAACAGTTTTTGAACCTGTTTGAAACGTATGCGAGACATCTTGTAAAATGTGCTGCTTACCAAACTTCTTCTGTAATCCTTCTAATACGATCATGGCGCTGGAATTACTTTCTGATCAGTCCACGATCGCTCTGCTCAATAAAGCTTAAGATGAAATCCGCTAAAGGTCGATTCGAGTGCATTTCTTTAATACGATTTACGGCTTGTGACACGTTCTTGCCACTCTGATATAAGGTACGGTAGAGTGTCTGGATCTCATTTATATCTTCTTGTGAGAAGTTGCGTCGTTTTAATCCTACGCTGTTTACCCCCGCATAGGCAAGGGGCTCACCCGCCGCGGTGATGAATGGAGGTACATCTTTACGGACCATTGCGCCACCACCTATCATTACGTGCGCGCCAATTTTCACAAATTGGTGTACAGCGGATAGACCTGAAACGATACCGTAATCCCCAATTTCTACGTGGCCGGCAAGGGCAACACTATTCACGAGAATAACATGGTCGCCTATTATACAGTCGTGTGCGATATGAACATAAGCCATGATAAGACAGTCTTTTCCTACCATGGTTTTACCATACGCTTTAGTTCCCCTATTAATGGTAACACATTCACGAATGGTGGAACGGTCTCCTATTTCAACAGTAGTGCTTTCGCCTTGGAACTTTAGATCTTGAGGAATGGCTGACAGTACAGCGCCAGAAAAAATTCGACAATCGGCCCCTATTCGAGCGCCGTCCATTATGGTCACATTTGGACCGATCCAGGTACCGTTGCCTACTTCTACGTCTGCTCCAATAGTAGTAAAGGGACCAATTTCAACTTGGTCACCAATGCGCGCGTCTGGATGAATGGAGGCAAGTGGGCTGATCATTTATTTTGTAATCTGAGCCATTAATTCAGCTTCACTGACAAGCATATTTCCTACGAAAGCACGACCACGCATGTGAACAATACCTCGACGAATCGGCGTAATGAGGGAAAGATCGAAAATGAGCGTGTCTCCCGGAACTACTTTCGCTTTGAATTTCACGTTGTCCAATTTCATGAAGAACGTTAAATAATTTTCAGGGTCTGGAACGGAACTCAGGGCTAAAATACCACCACATTGTGCCATCGCTTCTACTTGAAGTACGCCAGGCATTACGGGAGAACCTGGGAAGTGGCCAACAAAGAACGGCTCGTTCATGGTAACCGCTTTTACGCCTACAACGCGGTCTTCTGTGAGTTCAATAATTTTATCGACCAGNAAAAATGGAGAGCGGTGCGGGATAAGTCCCATAATTTCCTCAACATTTTTTACCGGTACGGCATTGGGGTCGTATTTCGGGGGTCTCGGGCGGCTTTCTTCCTTACGGATTTTAGCGGATAATGCTTTTGTGAATTCAGCGTTTACACCGTGACCTGGCTTTGTAGCTATGATACGAGCCTTTAGAGGGCGTCCTAAAAGTGCCATATCACCTACAACGTCTAAGAGTTTGTGTCGGGCAGCCTCGTTTGAAAACCGAAGGTTGATATTGTTTAATGTACCGCGCTGTGTAACCTCAACATCATCGCGACCAAAGGCTGTTTTTAATTTATCAAGGGTAGATGGGGCAATGTCTTGATCCACATAAACGATGGCATTGTTTAAGTCACCACCTTTAATTAATCCCGCATCGAGTAAAGGTTCGAGCTCGCGAAGAAAGGAAAACGTGCGTGCACTTGCTATTTCGTCGCGGAAATTCACCATCTTATCAAGATGTGCATGTTGCGGCCCTAAAACGCTACTTCCGTAATCAATCAATGCGCTTACTTCAAATTCTTCGCTAGGTAGCGCCATGATTTCCGAACCGTCCTCATCTTTAAAAGTGAACGTCTCTTCAAGAACATAGAAGTTCTTTTCGACACTTTGTTCTTCAATACCCGCCTCAAGAATAAGATCAACCAGCGGTGCTGCAGAACCGTCTAAAATAGGTACTTCGCTGCCGTTGAGTTCTACACGTAAGTTATCTATGCCTAATGCATAAAGACTAGCCATAAGGTGTTCTACAGTACCTACACTTGCTTCGCCGTTTTGTAAAATCGTTTGACGATCCGTACGGTTCACATACTTTACAAGTGCTGGAATCTCAGCATTTTCTAGGTCTTCGCGAACAAAAATGATACCCGTATTTTCTGCACTTGGGATCAATTTGACGTTAACGACTTCACCGGTGTGAAGGGCGTTACCTTGAAAGGAAATTTCTTTAGAAAGTGTCTTCTGCATCATAGTCTATTTGCCTTGTCGTTTAAAGGCAGCAAAGGATTTCAGGAAGTGCCTGTGCTCAAGCGCAGGCGAGCCAAAGATAGTCTTATTCGATGGAACATCATTCATAACGCCACTCTGGGCGTAAATCTTGACATTATCACCAAGGGTGAGGTGGCCTATTATGCCAACCTGACCGCCGATCATACAGTGGTTTCCTATAGTCGTTGAACCTGCAACGCCACTTTGGGCCGCAATGACGTTATGCTTACCGATCACAACATTGTGTGCGATCATACAGAGATTATCAATTTTTGTCCCTTCACCAATACGCGTAGATCCTAGTGCAGCTCTATCAACCGTAGTGTTTGCACCAATACTCACATAATCATCAATGATCACATTACCCAATTGCGGAATGCGGTGGTATTTACCTTCCGCATCCGGGGCGAATCCAAAACCTTCAGAGCCGATAATGAACACCTGCTTCAATGTTTACGTGTGCGCCAATTTTACTGCCTTTCAATATTTTAGTACCTGCACCAATGTAGGTATGCGGTCCAATTTCCACATCCGCCTCTATAATCGCTGCATTAGCAATAATCGCTGTTGGATCAATCTTTGCTCCTGAATCAATGATAGCGGCAGGGCTTTGGCCTGAACGCGGATTGAATTGAGCCTCTAAACCGCGCAAATGCAAGGCGAATCTCAAATAAGGGTCGTCACAGTTGATTAAAACAGCCTTAGTGTCAATCACAGTTCCGGCCTTTACAAAAATGGCACTGGCTGCAGTTTTCTCAGCCTGAGCGGCATATTTCAAGTTACTCAAGAAGCATAAATCCCCGTCAGCAGCCTCTTCGAGTGTTGCGACACCTGATATTTTGATGTTTGCGTGTTCTTGTGGACAGTGAAGCTCAAGCTTCGCACACAGATTACCTAAAGTGATTGCCTGATGCTTCATAATAAATCTTTGAGTTCACGAGGGAAGCAAATAAAGTGCCGTTCTACTGGTTCACTCAAAGCTTTTATAGTCATTTGGTCTGCTGCTTCGCTGATATCGCTAATATGACCGTCTTTGTACAGCAGATTAATATGTCCTTTTTGATTATTGTAGGCGTGGTTTTTGACTTTAGCCTCTATATACATGTACTGCTCTTCGCCGTGTGAGAAACCGTACTGAGATTTTATAGCCTCGCCAATACGGGCTGAAACTTCTGGCGCAAAAGGTGCTGCCTGCAGTCTGATCTTCAAAAGATTACGGTCTGTCACGCGTCTGCTAAGCTCACTTAATATCGTGTCAGAATGATTCGTCCAATCTTTTATGGCGCTCATTACATCATAATCATCGAGTAATACAAACTTCTCAAGAACCGCAGGATTTTCCTCGAATTCATTCCAGGAATAGTCTGCATTTAGGAAATGCTTCAGCGCGATAGTACCCGGCAAAGTCATGCCTTGACTTGCGAGGTGCTTTGCGCGTTTTAAAATATTCACTAGCATGAACTCTGCGCTAAGGACCGTTTTGTGCATGTAGACCTGCCAGTACATAAGGCGACGAGCCACTAAAAATTTCTCAACGCTGTAGATGCCTTTCGCATCAACCACAAGCTGATCGTCTTTCACATTCAGCATGGTTAGTAAACGTTCGCTATTGACACTGCCTTCGGTAACTCCGCTGTAAAAGGAATCCCGTCTCAAATAATCGAGCCGGTCCATATCTAATTGCGAGGAAATGAGCTGATGCAAAAAGGACTTCGAGTAGTTATTGGTGAAAATGTCAATGGCTAAAGTGAGTGCTCCCTGATGAGAAACGTTCAGCTCCTCCATGATTTTAAGACTCAACGCTTCATGACTTACTCCGGGGATCAGAGTATGTTCCAGCGCATGTGAGAAAGGACCGTGGCCTACATCGTGCAAAAGAATGGCAATTTTAACGCCTTGCTCTTCTTCCGCCGTAATTTCATGTCCTTTTTGACGCAACGTATAGATGGCACGACCCATGAGGTGCATGGCCCCTATGGCGTGGTGAAAACGTGTGTGATAGGCGCCAGGATAGACTAGGTAGGTGAGTCCCAGCTGCGAGATACGACGCAGACGTTGGAAGTAGGGGTGGTTGATCAGCTTGTAAATAAGCGGATCTTTTATGGTAATAAACCCGTAGATCGGGTCGTTAATGATTTTGTTCTTATTGTTCAAAATGCTCGGTTTTGCCGGTGTGGTAAAAATAGCACAGGTTAGGGGCTATTTGGGGCAGGAATCGCATTACTTTTAACAAGACTAAAACGCTGAATTATGCCAAATATTTTATGGGTTGATGATGAAATAGAAATGCTCAAAGGACATCTGTTGTTTTTGGAGGGCAAAGGCTATTCTGTTGCGACCTGTAATAACGGCGCTGATGCGCTNGATTTGGTTCAAGAAACGGGTTTTGACGCCGTCTTTCTCGATGAAAATATGCCNGGNTTATCGGGCTTAGAGACCTTAGAAAAAATGAAGGATTTACTTCCGGAATTGCCGGTAGTAATGATCACGAAAAGCGAGGAAGAGCAGATTATGGAAATGGCCATTGGGTCGAAGATTGCGGATTACTTGATCAAGCCTGTGAACCCGAATCAGGTGTTGCTGAGCTTGAAGAAAATATTAGACGGCAGACAGTTAGTCTCTCAAGCCGCCACGCGAGGTTACCAGCAAGAGTTTGGCCGATTAACCTTAGACATGCAACAACTGCGCACGTGGGAGGAATGGGCTAATTTCTACAAAAAACTCTTGCAGTGGGAGCTTAAATTGGATGAAAGTCCGGAGGAAGGTTTAAAAGGAGTCTTGGCGGCTCAAAAGAAGGAGGCCAACGAGCTCTTTGCCCG
>JGI20153J14295_10003214_pt1 | contig 11087 bp, 9 predicted proteins | sample COG_03_FD_14295 | JGI IMG/M metagenome (IMG submission 14295) | reverse complement strand
CACTCGATCAGCCGACATTGGATTCTCAGGTGGGGCTGCTTTTCTATCTGGGGCTGCTAATAAGGCTGCCTCAACAGCTTCCGCGTCTGCAGGTTTTGAAATGTAATCTATGGCTCCGGCCTTAACAGCTGCAACTGCTGTTGGTAAATTTCCATATCCTGTAAGCATAACTATTCGGCTGTCTTCTCTAATCCGGTGAATTTCGTCAACTACATCCAGTCCATTGCCATCCAAAAGTCGAAGGTCGATAACAGCAAAAGCTGGAGGGTTTTTTTTAGCCATTAATTTTGCTTCTTCTACTCCCTTTGCAAGAGTTACTTCAAAACCTTTACTCGTCATGGCTCTTCCTAGCCTTCCTCTAAACGGGTCGTCGTCATCCACTATAAGCAGCGTCTTATCTTCAAAATCACTTATTTTTAATGTGTTATTTGGAAATTTCATACTTGTTTATATATGCCAAAGAAGGACAATCTCAAGAAAAAAACTAGCTACAAATATCATCGGAATAGATTGTTAAGTTAGTTCACATTCCAAAAAAATAATGAGTTTTTTTTCTTTACTTTAATACAGAAAAACCCTATTTGCGGAATTAAGAAGGCTTTATATTTTAAATTTTATAAGTCGACTAGTAACTAACGAGAGGTTTTATGAGATGGCAAAATTTCAGTCTGTTGACGAGCTGGTCGAAGCTACAAGACCTGTAAATCCCGTTTACTGCATAAGAGAAGATAGTATAGAAACTTCTGCTGCTTGGTTTAAGAATAATTTTCCTGGAAACATATTGTATGCTGTCAAAGCAAATCCAAACGAAAAAGTTTTAAAAACTTTACTCAAAAATAATATTACAAATTTTGATACTGCCACTATTGAAGAAATTAGATTAATTAAAAAAATAGCACCGCAGGCTAAAGCATACTTTATGCATACGATCAAAAGCAAAGAGAGTATCTCTGAAGCTTACTTTAAATATAATGTTAAAGATTTTTCATTAGATTCTAAAGATGAACTAGACAAAATTCTTAAAGCTACTAATCAAGCAAAAGACTTAACTTTATATCTAAGAATTCAGGCATCCAATGAACATGCAGAAATAGATCTTTCCAAAAAATTTGGAGCTACTGTTTACGAATCTTCTTCATTGTTAAGACAAATAAAAGAAGTTGCGAACAAAATTGGAATTAGTTTTCATGTAGGATCACAATGCATGCACCCAATTTCTTATTCGAAGGCATTAAAAGATGTTGGTATTCTAATTAAAAAAACAGGAATTGAACCTAATATTATAAATGTTGGAGGAGGATTTCCTACAACCTATCCTGATATGTATCCGCAACCACTAATCAACTATATCAATGAAATTAAAAAAAGCTTTGCTAAATTAAATTTGAAGTCAAAACCAGAACTACTTTGTGAGCCGGGACGGGCATTGGTTGCAGAAAGTGGGTCAACAATAGTAAGGGTGGAACTTAGAAAAAAACAGAATTTGTATATTAATGATGGAACTTACGGCTCATTGTTTGATGCTGGCACACCTCAATTTATTTTTCCCACTAAACCGATACAATTAAAAAAATCATTCACAAAAAGGTTAGTTCCTTATAGTTTTTACGGTCCAACTTGCGATGGCATTGACTTTATGAAAGGTCCATTCATGCTACCCTCAAATATAAAACAAGGTGATTATATTGAGATTGGCCAACTAGGGGCATACGGTCTTAGCTTAAGAACAAAGTTTAATGGCTGTTACTCAGATGAAATTCACGATGTGTGCGATAAACCGTTAATGTCCATATATGATGCTGATGAAAACGAAAATATCAGACATTTATTCGGATAAAAAAATGAATTCTAAGAAGCCCTCTTTTCTATCAACTACTGTAGAACATATTGATATTACCTCGTTCGATGCAAGGCCCATTATAGATTCAATGGGTAAGATGTCTTTTACATCTAGAGAAACAGGCAATGCAGCTAAAATTTTTAACGAAATGATTAGTGACAAAGACTGTACAATTTTTTTAACACTGGCAGGCTCTACCTCTGCTGGAGGGTGTATGCAACTTTACTCCGATTTAATTAAATACAATATGGTTGATGCGATAGTAGCAACTGGTGCCTCTATCATTGATATGGATTTTTTCGAAGCATTAGGATTCAAACATTATCAAGGATCCCAATTCCAAGATGACAATGTTTTACGAGAAAATTATATTGATAGAATTTATGATACCTATATTGATGAAAATGAGCTGCAAGCCTGTGACAAAACTATATGTGAAATTGCAAACTCTTTAGATCCTAAACCTTATACTTCTAGAGAGTTTATTTGGGAGCTAGGAAAATATTTAAAGAAAAATTCCAAAAAAAAAGGTTCCCTGATCGAAATGGCATATGACCATGGGGTTCCAATTTTTTGTCCTGCTTTTACTGATAGTTCTGCAGGCTTCGGTTTGGTCATTCATCAGGAGCAAAATCCAGATAAGCACATGACTATAGATTCTATTCGTGAATTTAGGGAACTGACAGAAATAAAAATACAATCTAAAAATTCTGGACTATTTATGGTCGGAGGAGGAGTTCCTAAAAATTTTATTCAAGATACTGTTATTTGTGCTGAGCTTTTAGGTAAAGAAGTTGAAATGCACAAATATGCGATTCAAATTACAGTTGCTGACTCTCGAGATGGAGCGTGCAGTAGTTCTACTTTAAAGGAAGCTAGTTCATGGGGAAAAGTTGATACCACTAAAGAGCAGATGGTATTTGCTGAAGCCACTAGCGTTATTCCATTAATAGCAAGTGATGCTTACCATAGAATGAACTGGAAAGACCGACCAAGAAAAAGCTATTCAAATATTTTCAAAAAATGACATTTTTAAGTTCCTTGTCAGGTTTTTTAGGTCTTCCTCAAAAAACTAAATCCAAAAATTGTGTGTGCGTAGTTCCTTTTGGACTGGAAAAAACCGTTAGTTATGGCTCTGGCACTAAAAATGGTCCTAAGGCTATTCTCAAAGCATCTCATCAAGTGGAGTTGTTTGACGAAGAGTTGCTGCAAGATTCATATAAAAACTTTCAAATAAAAACTTTAAAACCATTTAAAATTAAAAAAAGATTAACAGATGCTCTAAATCAGCTGACTAGCATTACAAAAAATATTTTAAATAAAAAAGAATTTCCACTAATACTTGGTGGAGAGCATTCTATTACACCAGGTATTATTAAAGCATTTTCACAAAAATACAAAAAAATAACTATCTTACAAATAGATGCTCATGCAGATTTAAGGGATGGTTACGAAGGAGAAAAATTTTCCCATGCCTCAGCTATGAGAAGATGCTTAGATTTCAAAAATATAGAAATTGTATCTTTTGGAATAAGAAATTTATGTTGTGATGAATACAAATATTACAAATCTATATCCAAAAGAATGAAAATATTTTGGGGAAAAGATATGACAAATTGGAATCTTAACATTCTTAAGAAAACGATTAAAAATAAAAATGTTTATATTACTTTTGACTTAGATGGATTTGACTCAAGCTTAATGGCAGCAACTGGCACTCCTGAACCGGGGGGTTTGTTTTGGAATGATGCTATGAGAATATTAAAAATTACTTCTGAAAATTCAAATATAGTAGGTGCAGATATAAATGAGCTGGCCCCTAAGAAAAACCTTCATGCATGTGACTTTATTGCTGCAAAATTGGCTTATAAAATATTATCTTACAAATTTAGAAAGTAATTTAAATATTTTCTAGATCAGATTCTTTCCATACAACGCTCACAAAAGCTCCACCCAATTCTGAGTTTTGTTTAAATAAAACTTTTGCATTTGTTCTTTCTAATAAAGTCTTAGATATAAAAACACCAAGTCCGAGTCCATTTTTATTTTTATTAACAAAGTTAGATTTTATGTATGGATCTCCTAATTTTTGCATCACATCCAGAGGAAAGCCACTACCATCATCAGCTATATTTAAACAAATTGTTTTATTGTGGCTAAATACTTTGACAACTACTTTTTTTTTACAAAACTTAATAGCGTTATCGATAATATTTTTTAAAGCATAAATAATTTCTATTTTTCTATTAACAAAAATATTACTAGTGAGTTTGTCGTCATCAATTTTAATATGTTTAGAATGTGGTAAGTCAAAAGAAAAAACAATTTCTTTAATTAAATTTTTAAACGATATGTTTTCTATAAAACTGTCTTGTTTATTGGGGTCGATTGACAAATCCTTTAAGATTGTTTTGCACCTTTCTATCTGTGAGCTCAAAAGATCAATATCACTTTTATATTTTTTGCTATTACCAAGTTCTTTTTGAAGATCTTCTACTACAAGGTTAATAGTACCTAACGGCGTACCCAATTCATGTGCTGCAGCTGCAGCCAAGCCACCCAACGACTTGAGCTCTTTTTCTTTAGACAAGGACTTTTCTAGTTTACTAAAAGCCTCGTTTCTTTTTTTAGCCTCTGCAGCAATAGAATAAGCGTAGTTACCTAAAAAAATTACACAGACGGTTAAAGATGACCACAATCCTAATAGATAATAGTCTGGGATGTTGATTCCTGGCCCTGGTAATGGCTTATGTTGATTTGCAAGGATAGAAATTGATAAGATTGAAATTGTTGCAAGAAAAATACTACTTCTTTTAGACAAAAACGTAATAGCAATAGTAGAGGGAACTATCATTAAAATTGAAAAAGGATTTGTCAGACCTCCCGTATAATAGAGAAGAAGTGATAACTGCAATACATCATAAAGAACACTAAGAGTGGCCCAAAAATTATTCAATCTTTGGGTATTTTTTAGAAAAAATCCTAAGTACACATTTATTAAAACAGAAAATAGGATGACAGTGAGACATTCAAAAAATGCAAATGAAAATCTATAATAAAAATATATTAAACAAACAGCAAACAACTGTCCTATAATAGCTATCCACCTAATATTGATTAGAATTTCTAATTTAATATTTTCTTGGCTTAATCCAAAAATATTTCTTAGATTCATTTTAAATGTCTAAATTATTGACATTGATTGCGTTAGTATTAATAAAATTTTTTCTTTTAGAAACGTCATCTCCCATGAGAATGTCAAATATTTCAATATCTTCTGGAGAAGGAGATGTTTCTTCACTACCCTCCATTGCCAATTTATCGCTAGTGGAAGAATAGTTTACTTTTAACAACGTATTGTTTTTTGGATCTAAAGTAGTATTCCACAATTCTTCGGGGTTCATTTCCCCTAATCCCTTAAATCTCTGTAAGGTATATTTTGCTTTTTCCATTTCAAAACTATTTTTAAACTCTTCTGAATTTTTTTTCATAGATTTTAAAACATCAGAATTAGAAATAATAAAATCTTCTAAGCCTCTTCATTTTTAATATAAGTAGATTTAGATCCCTTGGTCATTTTATAAAGTGGTGGCTGTGCAATAAAAATTCTCCCAGATCGAATTAGTTGATTAAAGGGTTCGTTGTTAAAAAAGGTTAACAGCAATGTTCTGATGTGGGAACCATCAACATCGGCATCGGTCATGATTACAATTTTTCCATATCTTAAATTTTCGATTTGAAAAGGGTCAAACCCCGTACCCAATGCATTAATTAGAGTAATAATTTCATTGGAAGATAGCATTTTAGCAAAAACTTTTTTCTTTTCGGATGAATCGTTTTTTTGCTCCACATATGTATTTAAAATTTTACCTCTTAACGGAAGAACTGCTTGAAACTCTCTATTTCTAGCTTGTTTGGCGGATCCTCCTGCAGAATCTCCCTCAACTATAAAAAGCTCTGCCATTTCTTTATCATTTGTCTGACAATCAGCTAATTTTCCTGGCAAACTTGTAATATCTAAAGCGCTTTTTCTTCTAACGCTTTCTCTGGCTTTTCTTGCCACTTCTCTAGCAACTGCAGCCTGTATTATTTTTCCTATAATAATTTTTGTTTCTTTTTGGTGTTGGTCAAACCACATTGATAGTTGTTCGCTTGCAATTGTTTCAACGACTGGACGCACTTCGGATGATACTAGTTTTTCTTTAGTTTGAGATGAAAATTTTGGGTCAGGTACTTTTGCGGACAATACACAGATCAATCCTTCTCTAACATCATCTCCTGAAATCGCAACTTTCTCTTTTTTAGCCAAACCATTGTCCGTCACATACTTATTAATAAGTCTTGTGATGGCATTACGAAATCCGAGTAAATGCGTTCCGCCATCTTTTTGAGGTATGTTATTTGTAAAACACATAACTTGCTCACTATAAGTAGCATTCCAAACCAAAGAACACTCCACTTCAATATTATTTTTAGTTCCAATAAAATATATAGGGTCGTCTAATACCTGCTTACCTGTATCGTTTTTTATTTTTTCTTTATTTTTGTTCAGATCTATAACAAACTCTTTAATCCCACCTTCAAATTTAAATTGAAAAATTTGTGGTTTAGATTTTCTTTGATCCGTTAAATTTATTTCCAAGCCTTTGTTTAGATATGCTAATTCTTTTAATCTTTTTTCTAAAATACTTATTTGAAATTTTGTAGATGTAAAAATTTCTGTTGAAGGAGAAAATGTTAAAGTAGTTCCAGTTTCTTCTGAATTTCCTACCTCCACTAAAGGCTTAACAACAGTTCCATTTTCAAATTCAACAAAATATTTTTTCTTCTCTCTTGAAATAGTTAGTTTCAAATTTTCAGATAGAGCGTTTACTACTGAAACACCAACACCGTGCAATCCTCCTGAAACCTTATAAGTATTATGATCAAATTTTCCTCCTGCATGAAGCTGAGTCATAATAACTTCTGCGGCAGAGATTCCTTCTGATTTGTGAATATCAACTGGTATTCCTCTACCATTATCTGATACTGTTACTGTGTTATCTGCATTAATAAAAACATCTATCTTGGAACAATGTCCTGCCAACGCTTCATCAATGGAGTTGTCTACTACTTCAAAGACCATGTGATGAAGACCAGTTCCATCATCCGTATCACCAATATACATTCCTGGTCTTTTTCTGACCGCGTCTAATCCTTTTAAAACCCTGATAGAATCTGCACCATAAGATTTCGGTTTTTCAATTTTTTTTAAGTTTTTGCTCATTTTTTTGATTTTAAAAGAAGACCTACTATAGCATTTTTATTGGTAAAAATAGAGGTCTCAATTAAGCTAAATCTATAAAAAAAGCTTTATTATCAATTACTTGAAAGATATTTTTCTTGGTTCCGGTGTACCATGCTTGGGTCTCAAATTTAGCAACTTCTATAAAAAAATTCTCCATATTCTTTTCGTCTATATGTGAAGAAATTTCATCAAATAACAAAATAAACTGAATATTCCTTTGTTTGTACATCCAGCCAAACGCCAAAATTATACTTAATAAAATTGATTTTTGTTCGCCTGTTGAACAAAGTTCTGTATTTAGATTTTTTGTACAGTTAAAAAAAGTTACCTTGTCCGTATTGGGGCTGAAAGTATTTCTTTTAATTGAGGCATCTAAACTTCTATTGTTAAAGAAAATTTTTTCTATCTCCGCAATACATTCTTTTTGATCAGGAAGATATTTTTCTAATTCATTGAATATGTTTATTTTGAAGCTACTAAATAACTTTAACTTCTTCTCAGCCAATAAATTTAGGTCTTTAATTTGTTTTCTTCTCTCGATAAGAATTAAGTAAAAGAGGGTAGCCATTTTATTTTCTACAATTGAGATCCATTTAGTATCATGACTATTTATTAAAAGAGCAATTCGTTCTTCTGATAGTTTTTTAAAATCTGATAAATACTTACTAAAGTCTTGGTTTAGATTTGAAATAATTTTATCAATAAATTTTTTTTTAATACTTCCTTCCTCATACATAATTTTGTCCATGTGAGGAGAAAGCCAAATAAAATTAACCAAATTAGCAATTTGCAAGTTAGAGCTTTTTTTACTATCAATAAAAAAATTTTTGTTAATCTGATCATCTTGTTTATAAATTTTATAGGATATGTTAGTAGAGTAATTGCTTTGCTTTAACTGGCACTCTGCTTGAGCGAATTCGCTTTGAATGTTATTTTGTTTTTGTAAAAAATTTTCCAGTTTATTGGCCCTCATTCCCTTGGAGTTAGAAAAGAAGGATAAAGATTCTAGTAGATTGGTTTTTCCAATTCCATTATTCCCGTGAATAACAACATTGTTGCTAGGAATTTTTTTTTGAAAAAATGTGTGGGACTTAAAATTTTGTAATTTAATTTTTTCAATAAAAGCCATTGAGCATTAGACAACTCTCATGGGCATAACAACATATGTGCTATCTGGGTCTTTTTGGTCTTTGATAATAATGGGTGAAGTTGCATCTTTTGGCTTTAGCATAATATTTTCATCTTGAATACAATTGGCAATGTCCATTAAATATCCAGAGTTAAACCTATTTCTAAATTATCCCCTTCATAGACGGCACTGATTTCTTCTATTCCTTCTCCTGAAGAAGTATCATTTATAAAAAACCTAATCTTATTATTTTCAATATTAATTTTGATCACTCCTTTTCTGTCTGCTGATAAAGACTTTATTCGGTCAACAGCACTTATAAAATCGACTACATTAGCTAGAACTTCTTTCCTAGTATCGCTAGGTATGACCTTCTCATAGTCTGGAAATTTTCCGTCAATAACCTTGGAAATAAGGACAATATCTTTAATAATAAATTTAATTTTAGATCGGACAGACAAAATTTTTATTGGCGTATCCGGCTCGTCACTGATTATATTGATAATTTCAAATATAGTTTTTTTCGGAAGAATAACTGGATGAAATTTTTTATCTTCTTCTACGGTAATTTGTGTTTTGCTCAAACGATGACCATCCGTAGCAACTGCAATTAATTTAGAGCTATCCTCTTCTGTTTTGTGTAAATAAATTCCATTTAAATAATGTCTAGTCTCATCGTTAGAAATTGAGAATTTAGTTTTATTTAATAACTTTAATAAGTATTTGGATTTAACTTCCAAGTAATCACTTTCAATTGAATCTTCTAGATTGGAAATTCACTTGCGGGCAAGCATGTTAAATTAAAATCTGATTTTCCTGAAGTTAACTTTAGTCTTTTATCGTTTTGCAAATTTAAATGGATGCTTGACCCAGCTGGAAGTTTTCTTATTAAATCATATAGTACTTGAGATGTGGTGGTAGTTGATCCCTCTTTGATTACCTCAGCATCAATTTTTTCTGTTATAATAATATCTAGGTCGGTTGCAGAAATTTGTATTTTACTATCGAACGCTTCTATCAATACATTGGCAAGGATCGGAAGGGTATTTTTCTTCTCTACCACTCCNTGGATGTGATTTAAGCACTTTAAAATAACATCTCTATCTATTTTAATTTCCATTTAATTATTTTTTAAAATTTTATTNCTAATATCCTGGACCTCATATTCAAATTTTTTATCCGCATTCATAAGTTCTTCAATTTTCTTAATCGCATGAATAACTGTTGTATGATCCCTACCAGTAAACTTTCTTCCTATCTCAGGTAATGACTTGGTAGTGAGTTTTTTTGCCAAATACATAGCAACTTGTCTGGGTCTAGCAATGTGTCTGGATCTTCTCGATGATAAAAAATCTGCCATGGGTAAATTATAATAGTGCACAACTAATTTTTGAATGTCTTCTATTGTTACCACTGACTGCATATTGCTAAGTAAATCTTTTAATATAAGCCTAGCATCTTGAAGGGTTGGAACTTTGTTTTGGATTCTTGAGGATGCGATAATTCTATTTAGAACTCCCAACATATCTCTAATACTTGACTTGAATTCGTTTGCTATAAAACTTAAGATTTCATCACTAATTAGGACTTCTTTACCAAAATATGTTTCTTCAGTTTTGCATCTGTTTTTTAAAATTTGCAATCTCAATGCTATATCAGGAGGCTGAATATCAACAACCAAACCTCCGGATAGTCTTGACTTAATTCTATCTTGAATCCTATCAAGGTCATTTGGAGATCTGTCACACGAAACAATGACCTGCGACTGGTTCTCTACTAAGCTATTAAAAGTATAGAAGAATTCTTCTTGGGTTACTTCTTTGCCACTAATAAATTGAATATCATCTAAGATCAAAACATCTGCATTTCTAAAAACATCTTTAAATTTCTGAGTATCTTTATTTTTAATAGCCTTAACAAATTGATACATAAATCGCTCTGCTGACAAATAGATAATTTTTTTATCTGTTTTCTTAAGTTCATTGCCTATGGCATTCAATATGTGTGTTTTTCCTAGTCCAACCGATCCATAGATGAACAGAGGGTTATAATGGCCCAATGATTCAGAAACCCTTTTGGCAGCTGAAAAGGCTAATTGGTTACTTTCACCAACCACATAGTTAGAAAAAGTTAATCTATGATCTATTCTATTAGAAGCATAACTTGAATCTTTATTGTCTAGTACTTGCGTTCCAGTTTCAAAATCTACTACATTTGTTGGTGTCTTTTTGTCTCCATAAAAGCTTTCGTGAATTTCAAACTGAATTCTAGTAACAGAGCTATCCAATTTTTGAAAAAAGTCTAAAATTTTATCTGCGTAATGAGAGACGATCCANTCTCTAATAAATCTTGTTTTCACTATTAGTGTAAGTGAATTGAGCTTTACTTCTTTTGCCTCAACATTCTGGATCCAACTTTTAAAAACGTCTAAACCATAAATTTCTTTTAATTTATTTTGAACATCAGACCAATTTTTTTTAAAGTCGTTGTTGTCTTGTAGTGCTGAGGTGTTTTTCATATTTTTTAGAGAGCGCTGTTGTATATGACGACGATAATAGTGCAAGAATTTTTTTAATTAAATAAAAAAAATAATTTTCACTCATAAAGTGAAATTAAAAAAATAATTTTTGAATCAACCAGTGCTTGCTTCAAAAAAATTCAAAACAACTTTGAATTGTTATAAGGATAGTCTGTTTTTTTTATTTAAAAAACGCATAGGTCTAGTGTTCTTTGGAACACCACTAGTAGATAAGGTAAAATTTTTAATACTACTTTTTAATTGTAGAAATTTTTTTAGATATTCTTGAGATTTTTCTTGACGCAGTTTTTCT
>JGI20153J14295_10003212_pt1 | contig 11091 bp, 9 predicted proteins | sample COG_03_FD_14295 | JGI IMG/M metagenome (IMG submission 14295) | reverse complement strand
ACTTCCAGGAGATAAGTTTTCTACAGTAACTTGAAACGAGTTATGCGCCAAAGAAAACGGAAACTCTTGTTGTTCCTTTGTAACGGTATTGGTTACGGAAAAGAGCAATGAAGCTCTGGGGTCGAATTGATAATTTTTATCGGTATAAAAAGCTGAAATACGTATTGGTACATTGGATAAATACAGACTTTCTAGACTTACTTCCAAACGCTTACGTTTGCTGTTTGACGCTAAAAACTGAACTAAATTCCCCGTAAATTCATCGAAACCTTCAAATGAATTACTTTGTAAATAATTGGCAGCTCGCCATTTCCAAATTCCTTCTCCAAAAATAACTGCTGACTTTTGGTTATTTTGCTCAAATGTTGCTAATAAAGGTTGTTCAGAGGCAACTCCAAAAACACGCTGTTGAAGTAAAACGTGATTTTCGGTGGATAGCAACACTTCTCCAAATTGATCTTTTAGTGGTGGAAAATTATTGAATCCGATATCTTTTTGTAAAAAAGGTTGAAATGAAAACTGATAATTGGCCATATAGTTTTCTGTTTGAGCGATTGCATTTTTAGAAAATCCGAGTTGCTGTTTGTTGAGAAAATGCCAATCTGTATTGGAGCCAGAAATTACTAAATAATTGTATTTTAATGTTTTTAGCTCTTTGAATAAATTATTGAAGTTTTTGTTTGGTTGATACAGTATAAATAATTGATAATCATTTAGTTGAATATTTTTATTTCTAATAGGAAAAAGATCAACTGTTCGTTGTTTGTCTTTTTCTATAGACCGCTTTAAAGCTCCCAAATCGGGATGCAAAATAGCAGAAATAACTGCTATTTTTGTTTGCTCATCAATCACCTCAATAGAGAAATCTTTGACATTGTTCTTCGTGTTTTTCTCTGTATCGAAAGCTTCAATAGATGCTTTGTAAACATTAATTCCTTCTTTGGTAGCCGTGAGATTCGTCCGAATTGTTTTTGATTTTTCTGATGCTGAAAAACGAACTTGTTGTTTGAATATCGTTTTTCCTTTCTTCTCAATCCGAAATACGGTGCTTATTGGAGCAACTCCTTTATAAAAAAGATGAACTTCTACTGGAAACTGATGTTTTAAGTAGCTGTATTTATTGACGTTTAATTGGCGAATTTGAAGATCACTATAATTTACTGTATCTCCTAATACAATTGGAGATATGGGCATTTTAGAACCAACAAATTCATAATCACTCCCAGCTGTTTGATTGCCATCTGAAAGGAGCACAAGCGCCCCTTTTTTATTCTTGTACAGTTTATTGATTGCAGTGATGCCCTCAGAAATTGCTGTTACTGGCGCATCGAATGTTAAAGAATCTTTTACATTTACCGATGCTCCAAAAGAAAAGTAGGAAAGTTCAAATTTGGTATTTAATGGAACATTTGTCTCAAGCTCTTCTAGGATGGTTTTTACCTTTTCTTCTTCTTTGAAAAATGCTGTTGATGCTGAGTTATCAATTAAAACGGATAAAACAGGTTTTGTGTTTTCAATTGTTTTTTTTTGAACTGCTGGATTGATCAGTAGTAATAGCAACAGAAATACACTGAATGTTCTGAGTGAAAATAAAAATATTTTTCTATGACGCACGTCTTTTGATCCCTGAATGTATTGGTAATAGGCGATTGCCAAACTCAATAGGAATGCAAGCAATATATAAAGTGCGGTGGTTGTTTGCAATGTTTTTATTTTACGGAAAGATATAAAGAACTATCTAAAAAAAGAAAACCTGTAACGTTAAATTGTTACAGGTTTTTATAAGATTAATTTCAAAGATACTAGGTCATCATACCACCATCTACAGATAAGGTTTGTCCTGTAATATAGGCACTCATATCCGAAGCTAAGAAAACACATGCATTCGCAATGTCTTGAGGATTTCCTCCTCTTTTTAATGGAATACCATCTCTCCAACTTTGTACCACTGCAGCATCTAACTTGTCTGTCATTTCGGTTTCAATAAAACCAGGAGCAACGACATTGCTTCGTACGTTTCTTGACCTAATTCTAATGCTACAGATTTAGAAAAACCGATAATACCTGCCTTTGAAGCTGCATAGTTGGCTTGCCCTGCATTTCCTTTTAAACCTACAATAGAACTCATATTAATAATAGATCCCGCACGTTGCTTCATCATTGGACGAATCACTGCCTTTGTAAGGTTAAAAACAGATTTTAAGTTGACTTCAATTACGCTATCAAAATCATCTTCTGAGATCCGCATTAACAAATTGTCTTTGGTAATCCCTGCATTGTTTACTAAAATATCAATCGCACCAAATTCTTTTAAAACTTCTTTGGCCAATTCCTGAGCTGCATCAAAATCTGCTGCATTCGATTGATACCCTTTCGCAGCAACTCCAAAAGCTTTTAATTCTGTTTCCAGTGCTTCTGCAGCTGTTACTGACGAACTATAAGTAAAGGCAACATTAGCACCTTGTTTTGCAAATTCGATTGCAATACCACGTCCAATACCTCTAGTAGCACCAGTGATGATTGCTGATTTGTTTTCTAATAATTTCATATCAATAGGATTTAAGTAGTTGATAATTAAATGAAAATTCCCGCAAAATAAGCGGGAATATACTTTATATATTTGAGTAGTTCTTAACGCTTCTCGAATTTATATTGATCTTTATTTCAAAACTTTTGCAACCATTTCTCCAATTTTTGCAGGAGAACTTACTACATGAACTCCGTTTTCTGCTAAAATTTTCATTTTCGCTTGTGCAGTATCATCTGCACCTCCTACAATCGCACCCGCATGTCCCATTGTTCTACCAGCAGGGGCAGTTTGCCCAGCAATAAAACCAACAACAGGCTTTCTATTTCCATCTGCTTTGATCCATTGTGCTGCTTCCGCTTCTAAATTTCCACCAATTTCACCAATCATTACAATCGCTTCTGTTTCGTCGTCGTTCATTAACATTTCAACAGCTTCTTTAGTGGTAGTTCCAATAATTGGATCTCCTCCAATACCAATGGCAGTTGTAATTCCAAAACCTTGTTTTACAACTTGGTCAGCAGCTTCATAGGTTAATGTTCCAGATTTAGAAACAATTCCTACTTTTCCTTTTTTGAAAATAAAACCTGGCATAATACCTACTTTCGCCTCTCCTGGGGTAATAACTCCTGGACAGTTAGGACCAACCAATGTACAGTCTTTCGCGTCAATGTATGCTTTAACTTTTACCATATCTGCGGTAGGAATTCCTTCTGTAATACAAATAATTACTTGGATTCCTGCGTCAGCAGATTCCATAATAGCATCTGCAGCAAATGCTGGCGGTACAAATATAATTGATGTATCTGCTCCTACGTTTTCTACAGCTTCTACAACCGTATTAAAAACTGGTTTATCTAAATGTTTTTGACCTCCTTTACCTGGAGTTACACCACCAACAACGTTGGTTCCGTAGTCAATCATCTGACCGGCGTGAAAGGTTCCTTCACTACCTGTAAAACCTTGAACAATAATTTTTGAATTCTTATTTACTAAAACACTCATTGGTTCGTTTTTATTTTTTTACAGCTGCAAAAATAGTTTATTGTAGGTTTTAAAAAAAGAATTTTAAGAATTCTTTCGCCCTTTTAAAAAACGTTTCATTTCTGCCAACTCTTTTAGTTTCTCTCTTGATTCTGCCACAGGAGTTCCAAAGTAAGATTTCCCTCCTTCTACAGATTTTGTAACGCCTGTTTGCCCCAGTATTACAGCTCCTTTACCGATTGTAATTCCACTATTTGTACCTACTTGACCCCAAAGGGTTACTTCATCTTCGATGATTACACAACCTGCAACTCCTGTTTGTGACGCTATCAGACACTTTTTTCCAATAACAGTATCATGTCCAATATGTACTTGGTTGTCTATTTTTGTTCCATGGCCAATAATCGTTGATCCAGTAACTCCTCGATCTATCGTACAAGAAGCGCCTAAATCTACATGATCTTCTAGTACAACATTTCCTCCAGAAAGTAACTTGTCAAAACCTTCAGGTCTATTTTTGTAGTAAAAGGCATCGGCACCTAAAACGGTATTTGCATGAATGGTCACATGATTTCCAATGATCGTATTGTCGTAAATGGTGACATTTGGATGAATCATACAATGGCTTCCTATAGAAACATTGTTACCAATAAAAACATTGGGTTGAATACGAGTTCCATCTCCAATACTTGCACTTGTTGCAATACTTGCGGTTGCAGCTATAAATGGTTTAAAATGATGCGTCAGCTTATTGAAGTCTCGAAAAGGGTCTTCGGAAATCAGCAATGCTTTGCCTGTTGGGCAATCCACTTTTTTATTGATTAATATTGTTGTTGCTGCTGAATTTAGTGCCTTATCATAATATTTTGGATGATCTACAAAAACAAGATCTCCTTTTTCAACAACATGAATTTCATTGATCCCAGATACTGAGAAATTAGCGTCTCCTACATATTCACATTGAATAATTTGAGCAATTTGTTTTAATGTTTGTAAATTATTAAACTTCATTTTTTGGAAACAGTATTCAGTAAATGGAATTCAGAAAGCGCAGCCAATTGAATTTAAAATACTTAAAATTATTCTTTTATTCTTTCTTGATACGTCCCTTTGGTTGTTTCAACTTTAATTTTATCTCCTTCATTAATGAACAAAGGCACATTTACAATCGCACCACTTTCTACCGTTGCAGGCTTTGTTGCATTGGTAGCCGTATTTCCTTTGATACCTGGTTCGGTATGGGTTACTTCTAAAACAACACTTGCTGGTAATTCTACAGATAATGGCATGTCGTCTTCAGCATTAATAATGATGGTTACAATCTGTCCTTCTTTCATTAAATCTGGAGAATCCAACACCGATTTTTCCAATTGAATTTGAGAATAATCTTTTTCATCCATAAAATGATAGGTCTCCCCTTCATTGTATAAATATTGAAATTTATGCGTTTCTACTCGAATGTCTTCAATTTTTCTTCCTGCAGGAAATGTATTGTCTACCACTTTTCCATTGGTAACACTTTTTAATTTTGTTCTTACAAATGCAGGTCCTTTTCCAGGTTTTACGTGAAGAAATTCTACTACTTTATAAATATCATTGTTGTATTTAATACACAATCCGTTTCTAATGTCTGATGTTGTTGCCATGCTATTTTATTATTTTTTTAAAACCACGAGGGTTTCTTTATTTAATTATTAGTTAGAGAACCTTTTTCTTTTTTAGCTCCCTGAATATCCTTTCATAATTCCTCGTTGAGAATTACGAATAAATAGGATGATTTCATCTCTTTCTGGAGTTGCCTCCATTTCTGCTTCTATTTTCTCTACAGCTTGTGTGTTATTGTACTTACTTTGATACAATATCCTATAAATATTCTGAATTTCTCTAATTTTCCCAGTACTAAACCCTCTTCGTCTTAATCCAATTGAATTAATTCCTACATAGGACAGGGGTTCTTTTCCTGCTTTGGTAAATGGGGGAACATCTTTTCGAACTAAAGAACCTCCGGAAACCATCGCATGGTCTCCAATATGTATAAATTGATGTACTGCTGCCAATCCACCAATAATTGCATGCTCACCAATAATGACATGCCCTCCTAAAGCAACTCCATTTACAACAATCGAATTATCTCCTAATACACAATCGTGGGCAATGTGAGCAGTTGCCATAATTAAACAGTTTTTACCNATGGCTGTTTTACCAGATGCGTTGGTTCCTCTGTTAATGGTTACACANTCTCTAATAGTAGTATTGTCACCAATAACCGTTAAAGAATCTTCTCCNTCAAATTTTAAATCTTGTGGAATTGCAGANATTACTGCTCCTGGAAATATTCTACAATCTTTTCCAATTCGTGCGCCTTCCATGATGGTTACGTTTGATCCAATCCAAGTTCCAGAACCAATTGTTACNTTGTTNTGAATTGTGGTAAAAGGCTCAATAACTACATTTCGGGCTATTTTTGCTTGCGGATGAACGTAGGCTAATGGTTGATTCATGTATTATTTAATTTTAGAAATTTGTGCCATTAATTCTGCTTCAGCAACTATTTTTCCGTTTGCATACGCATAGGCTTGCATATGACAGATACCTCTTCTAATCGGTGTTATTAAGTCGCATTTAAAAATGAGCGTATCTCCTGGCAACACTTTTTGTTTGAACTTAACATTGTCCATTTTCATGAAAAAAGTTAAATAATTTTCTGGATCTGAAACAGTACTCAAAACCAAAATACCTCCACATTGCGCCATCGCTTCTACTTGCAATACGCCTGGCATTACTGGTGATCCTGGAAAGTGTCCAACGAAGAAATCTTCATTCATTGTTACATTTTTCATTCCAACGACATGTGTTGGAGAAAGTTCTAAAACACGATCTACCAATAAAAAAGGAGGTCTGTGTGGTAAAATTTCCATAATCTGATGAATGTCTAACAATGGTGGCTGATTTAAATCATATTGTGGCACCTTGTTTCTTTTCTCTACTTTTATAATCTGAGCTAATTTTTTTGCAAACTTAGTATTTACTTGGTGCCCGGGTTTATTTGCGATGATTTTTCCTCTAATTCTTGTGCCTACAAGAGCCAAATCACCTATTACATCCAAAAGCTTATGTCTTGCCGCTTCGTTTGCCCAATGCAATTCTAAATTATCTAGAATTCCGTTTGATTTCACGGAGATTTCTTTTTTATTAAATGCTTTTTTTAATTTTTGCATTGTACCATCAGACAGTTCTTTATCGACGTAAACAATGGCATTGTTTAAATCACCACCTTTTATTAAATCATTTTCTAGAAGCATTTCTATTTCATGCAAAAAGCTAAATGTTCTTGCTGCTGCTATTTCCTCTTTAAAGTCTGATAGTTTGGATAATGTCGCATTTTGAGTTCCTAAAATTTTAGTTCCAAAATCTACCATCGCGGTTACTTCATACTCCTCTGATGGCATTAACATAATCTCACTGCCTGTTAATTCATCTTTGTAAGAAATGATTTCTTTTACGATGTATTCTTCAATATCTTCTTCCAATTCTATGATCCCTGCCTCTTCTAATGCTGCTACAAAAAATCGAGACGAACCATCCATAATTGGAGGTTCTGAAGCATCCATTTCAATCAAAAGATTTTCGATATCTAAACCAACAGCAGCGGCTAAGACATGTTCTGATGTTTGTATTTGAACACCGTTTTTATCTAAATTTGTTCCTCTTTGTGTATTGACAACATATTCTGCTTTTGCTTCCACAGTTGGTGTTCCCTCTAAATCCATACGAACAAACGCAAATCCATGATTTGCAGGCGCTGGTTTAAATGTCATATTTACAGTAACACCTGTATGTAAGCCAACTCCAGAAAGAGATATTTCTTTTTGAATTGTTTTTTGTTTTTTACCCATTTGTTTTTGTTTTTTGAGCATTCAGCTCTTTTTCAATTGTATCCATTTTTACTGCCAGTTGGGGTAAATTTTTAAAATAAACATAGCTTTTATTATAATCTTTCGCATTGAAAGCGGGAATCCCATTCACAATACTATTGTCTTTTATATTTCTGGTAACACCAGCCTTTGCTAATACTTTTACATGATCGCCTATAGACAAATGTCCTGAAATCCCTACTTGTCCACCAATCATACAATTTGCGCCAATTTTGGTAGATCCAGCAATGCCTGTTTGGGATGCAATGACAGTGTTTTTTCCAATTGGTTACATTATGAGCAACTTGAACCTGATTGTCTATCTTAACACCTTTTCTAATGATTGTTGACCCAAGGGTTGCTCTGTCTATGGTTGCACCTGAACCAATATCTACATGATCTTCTATAATTACATTTCCAATTTGTGGAACTGCCTGATATGCTCCGTTTTCATCGGGTACAAAACCAAAACCATCTGCACCAATAATAGCTCCTGAGTGGATTTTGCAATTTTTTCCAATACGGGAATCGGAGTAGATTTTTACACCGGAAAAAAGAGTGCAATCATTACCAATAATTGTATTATCTCCAATATAAACATTGGGATAAATCTTTACATTATTACCAATTTTTACATCATTTCCAATATAAGAAAATGCACCAATGTATTCATTAGTTCCAATGGTTGCTGATTCGGAAATATAATGTGGTGTCTCTCTTCCTAACTTATTATTTTTTACAGTATTGTAAAACGCCAATAATTTTGAAAAAGATTCATAGGCATTTTCTACTTTAATCAAAGTAGCACTTACTTCTTTTTCTGGGATGAAACTCTTATTAACAATAGCAATAGAAGCATTTGTCTCATATAAATAGGAGTTGTATTTTGGATTTGATAAAAAGGTCAAAGAACCTTTTTCTCCTTCTTCTATTTTAGATAATTTTGAAACTTCTTTTGCCGGATTTCCAACAACTTCTCCTTCTAATATCTCTGCTATTTGCTCGGCTGTAAATTTCATAAGGTGCAAAAATATAAAATTTCTTAGGATTGCACTAATTTCATTTGCTTTGGATAGCAAACAAAATGTTTAATCACAGGTTTGGTTAATGCTTGCAAATTTAATTGGTCGGATGCTTTTGCAATATCTTTTAATTCTCCATTTTTATTTAAAATCTTAATTGGCATTGACGGATTGTAAGCCTGATTTTGAATTTGCTTTTGAAACACGAAATAACGAGCTTCACTATCCGATAAATTCATCGTCGATTTTAGTTCAGAAATTTTAGCATCAATATCCGTTTCAGAAAATTGCGTTTGTTGAATTTCAACTTTTAATAAATTCCGATCAACTATCATTTTCGATAATAAAGAAAGTACTTTGTCTGAACTATCGGTCCATTCTTTAATGGCAGACAGAATATCATAATCATCTAACTTAGAAAATATTTCTAATGTTTCATCTGTAAAGTTTTCTTTGGTAATCTTCGTAGTTAAAAAATAAGTCAATGCTTTGCTTGCAAACAAGCGTTCGCCTTTTTGAGATAATTCTTTTGCTCTTCTTAAAACATTTACCAACATGTTCTCTGCAGACAAACCTGTTTTATGCAAATATACTTGCCAATACATTAGTCTACGTGCAATTAGAAATTTCTCTACAGAATAAATTCCTTTTTGTTCGATCACCAATTCGTCATTTACAACATGAATCATTGCAATTAATCTTTCCGAGGAAATGTTCCCTTCGGCAACCCCTGTATAAAAGCTATCTCTTTTTAAATAATCCAACCGATCAATATCTAATTGACTGGAAATTAGCTGATTTAGAAATCTTCGATGATACTTCCCTTCGAAAACACGGATTGCCATTGTTAGTTGCCCGTTAAATTCTTTATTCAATTTCTCCATAAATTTCAAAGATATTTCTTCATGAGAAATACCATCAACAATACTATGTTCCAATGCATGAGAGAATGCCCCATGTCCAATATCATGTAATAATATGGCAATATATAAAGCATTTGCTTCCTCATTAGAAATATCAACTTCTTTGAAACGCAGAACGCGAACTGCTTTCTGCATTAAATGCAAACAACCAATTGCATGATGAAAACGGGTGTGATTTGCTCCAGGATAAACCATATTAGAAAATCCCATTTGTGAAACTCTTCGCAATCTTTGAAAATAAGGATGCTCTATGATATCGTATAATAATGAATTTGGAATATTGGTAAATCCGTAAATGGGATCGTTTAAAATTTTTAATTTATTTGATTTCAATGTTGTAATTCAGTTAATTCAATGGCAAAATACAAACAATAGTTCATAACTTTATTTAATTGGGAATATTTTATCATTTTAAAACAGAGAAACCTATAACAATTGAATACTTTTATCGTTAGAGTTTTAAATTGATAGCTTATGACAACGATACAGATTTTATGGGTAGATGATGAAATAGATTTATTAAAGCCACACATTCTATTTTTAGAGCGAAAAAACTATGAAGTAACCCGTTCTACAAACGGTGCAGATGCAATAGAATTAGTAGATCAAAAGAATTTTGATATTGTTTTTTTAGATGAAAACATGCCCGGACTTTCTGGATTAGCAACACTTTCTGAAATTAAAAAGAAACAACCGAACTTACCGATTGTAATGATTACAAAAAGTGAAGAGGAATACATTATGGAAGAGGCAATTGGCTCTAAAATTGCAGACTATCTAATAAAACCTGTTAACCCCAATCAAATCTTACTTACTTTAAAGAAAAATTTAGACCATTCGCGGCTCATTTCTGAAAAAACAACTTCCAACTATCAGCAAGAATTTCAGAAAATTTCGATGGATTTGGCAATGGTAAATTCCTATGAAGATTGGATTGAGTTGTATAAAAAAATTGTCCACTGGGAATTAGAATTAGAAAACATTAGTGACTCTGGAATGTTGGGTATTTTAGAAAGTCAAAAACAAGAAGCCAATACACAGTTCTTTAAATTTATTAAAAAAAATTATGAAGATTTTTTTACTGCGCATGACAAACCTACTTTTTCACACACATTATTTAAAGATTATGTAGCACCCGAATTAAGTAAAGAACAAGGTGTTTTGTGGGTTATTGTTGATAATCTTCGCTATGATCAATACCGAGTCTTAGAACCAATAATTAACAATCATTACAAAAAAGAAGAAGAACATTCTTATTTCTCAATCCTACCAACAGCAACTCAATATGCAAGGAATGCCATTTTTTCTGGATTAATGCCTTTAGAAATGGAAAAAAAACATCCCGATTTATGGAAAAACGACATCAATGAAGGGAGCTTAAACCTCCATGAAAATGAGTTTCTAACAGCACAAATAAAACGCTTACGATTAGATATTAAACATGAATATTATAAAATTACTACATTAAAAAACGGAAAAGAACTAGCAGACAATTACAATGCTACTAAGCAAAACGATCTAACTGCTGTGGTCTATAATTTTGTGGACATGCTTTCCCACTCGAAAACAGAAATGGAAGTAATAAAAGAATTAGCTGGTGATGACAAAGCATATCGATCTTTAACACTGAGTTGGTTTAAAAATTCTCCCTTATTTGAAATCATACAAAAAGCACAACTCTTGGGTCAGAAATTAATTATTACTACAGATCACGGAACCAT
>JGI20153J14295_10003190_pt1 | contig 11134 bp, 12 predicted proteins | sample COG_03_FD_14295 | JGI IMG/M metagenome (IMG submission 14295) | reverse complement strand
ACAGTGACATGGTCGTCCATCTGAAAAGGAGGAGTGACAGCAGCATTGAGAATTTCCAAATGAGTGCCATAAACTTCGATCTCACCAGTATCCATATTAGGGTTAATGGTGGCCTCACTGCGCCCTCTGACTTTACCGGTGACCCTGAGAACATATTCCGAACGAACCTTATCTGCCTGAGCAAAAAATTCCGCCGCATCAGGGTCAAATACCACCTGCACGATACCTTCGCGGTCGCGCAAGTCGAGAAAAATCACACCACCGTGATCGCGGCGACGGTCAACCCAGCCGCAAATGGTAATTTCTTCGTCAATATGTGCGCTTCTAACTAGTCCGCAATAAGTGGTTCGATACATCAGTCATTTATTCCCAGGTTAATCAACTGACGCCCACTGGCGGCAGTATATTGTGTAATTTGTCTGTCTAGTTTTGCTCTCAGCCTTACTCGGCCGACGCAGTTTTGCTATCGGCAGTTTTTTGTTCGCCACTAATATTCTTTTTATCACCGCTCTTAAAGTCGGTCTCGTACCAGCCGCTGCCACTAAGGCGAAAGCCGCCGGCAGACAAGAGTTTTTTCAGTGCCGACTGATTACAGGCAGGGCAATCTAACAGAGCATCGTCGCTCATTTTTTGCAGCGCCTCAAACTGATGTTCACAGTCGTCACAGCGATACTCATAAATCGGCATGATGTTGGGGTCCTTGTCTAAAGCCTGCAGACAGTTGTCTGGCATTTAAAAAGCGCAGCATTATACATCAGCCATGCCATCAGGCGAATGCTTAATCGGGCCTGTTTAATCCGTCAGAGTTAAAATCCACTAAAAAAAGCCTGTATACATGGCACAACCGCAATTCAGCAGCTATAAATAATGTCGAGGCCCTGTTTACGGTACCTGAGCTACCACAGGGTTGGTTTTAATCGGATAACCAATTATCACAAAGGAATTTACAATGGCTGTCAAAAAAGGTACTGCAAAACGGAAAACTCCCACAAAGAAAAAAGCGCCCGCAAAGAAAAACGTCGCGGCTAAAAAAGCTGCCGCAAAAAGATCTCCTATCAAAAAAACTCCCGCAAAGAAAAAAGCTGCCGCGAAGAAAAAGCCCTTAGCTAAAAAGAAGCCCTTAGCGAAGAAAAAGCCCTTAGCGAAAAAGAAGCCCATAGCGAAGAACAAAACAACTGTCAGTAAAAAGCCAGCAATCAAGAGGCCAGCCAAAGCCCCAGCTCGCAAAACCACCGCAATACGCGAGCGCTACAGCAAGACCGAGATAGTCAACGAACTCGCTATTAACTCTGGTTTAAATCGCAAACAGGTAAACACCTTGCTCGACGAACTAGCGGTGCTGGTTTCCCGGCATGTTAAAAAACGCTCAGTGGGTGAATTTGTGCTGGCGGGCCTAATTAAAATAACCACCGTAAAACGACCTGCCAAAAAAGCCCGCGAGGCCATCAATCCATTTACTGGTGAATTGACCAGGTTCAAAGCCAAACCAGCCTCAGTCGCCGTAAAGGTTCATGCCCTCAAAGGTCTAAAGGACATGGCGCAATAACAGTAGCACCAGGGTCACCAGAGCAACAAAAAAGCCCCATCAATCTGATGGGGCTTTTTAATGGGGCATTTTAATGAGCATTGGCTCAGATTAGAGTATCCGCCAGACTGTGGCGCAGATCAGTCAGCCGCTGCTGCAATAGCCCATCCTCATATTCCATAGCCTCCACCGCTCCCCAGACCGGGCCCGGCCATGCAGCATCCGACTCCCTGCGCACCACATGGTGCATATGCAACTGGGGCACCTTATTGCCAATGGTAGCTATATTTAATTTATCTCCCTGAAAAATATTGTCCATGGCCTCAGCCAGCGCGCAAGACTCCAGCAATAACTGCTGCCGATCTTCCCCGCCAAGCTGATAGATCTCTTTTACCCCCTGACGCTGAGGTACCAAAATAACCCAGGGATAATTGGCATCTTTGCACAGCAGCGCCAGACAGAGAGGAAATTGGCCAATTAATACCGTATCAGCCTGCAATCTCTTGTGTAATTCAAACATTTTTCTTATCTACTCCCCTTTGCTCTGTACCGGGACAGCCGCGCCCCGTAAAATACCTGCTTTAATACTGCCAATAAGTGTAAGAAAACTATGCGCGCCAGCCAATACCTGATCACCACCAAAAAAGAATCTCCCGCCGACGCAGAGGTCATTAGCCACCAGTTAATGCTGCGCGCTGGCATGATTCGCAAAGTTGCCGCCGGATTATACAGCTGGCTGCCTCTGGGTCTGCGGGTATTTCGCAAGGTTGAAAATATAGTACGCCAAGAGATGAACAGATCCGGGGCGCTCGAGGTGATGATGCCGGTGGTGCAGCCAGCAGACCTGTGGGAAGAATCTGGTCGCTGGGGTCAATTTGGCCCTGAGCTGCTGCGCATCAAAGACCGCCACGATCGCGAATTCTGTCTGGGCCCCACCCATGAAGAGGTGATCACCGACATTATCCGCAACGAAATTAGCAGCTACAAACAGCTGCCTGCCAATTTCTATCAGATTCAAACCAAGTTTCGCGATGAGCGACGCCCGCGCTTTGGTGTAATGCGCACCAGAGAGTTCTGCATGAAGGACGCCTACTCCTTCCACAGCAATGCCGCCTCACTGCAAGATACCTATGACTTAATGTACCAAACCTACAGCACTATCTTTACCCGCACAGGGTTGGTATTTCGCGCTGTACTGGCAGACACAGGCAGCATAGGTGGCAGCCATTCCCATGAATTCCATGTACTGGCCGAGTCCGGTGAAGATGCTATCGTCTTCTCTACAGAGGGTGACTACGCCGCCAATATCGAAAAAGCTGAGGCCCTGGCTCCCAGCGAAACCGCAACCCCTGGCACTGGCGCAATGGCAGAACTGGCCACTCCAGGTGTACACAGCATTGCCGAGCTCTGCGACTTTGTGGGCACCAGTGCAGATAAAACGCTCAAGGCACTGATTGTTAGCGGCGAGAACGACGCAGGCAAAACCCAGCTCTACGGCCTGATGGTGCGCGGCGACCACGAGCTCAACGAAGTCAAAGCCCAGCGTGCGCTGGGCCTAAATGGTGAAATCACTATGGCCACAGAGGAGCAAATTAAAACTGCCCTCAATTGCTCACCGGGCTCCATAGGCCCAGTAGGTCTCGACCTGCCCATGGTAGTAGACCCCAGTGCTGCGCAGCTCAGCGACTTTGTGTGCGGCGCCAACCGCGATGGCTACCATTTAACCAATGTAAACTGGGGCAGAGACTGCGGTGAAATCCAGATTGCCGACATTCGCAATGTGGTGGCTGGCGACCCCAGTCCAGATGGCAAAGGTGTGCTGGAGATTAAACGCGGCATAGAAGTGGGGCATATTTTCCAACTGGGCACCAAGTACAGTGAAGCCATGAAAGCCACAGTGCTGGACGAAAATGGCAAAGAGCAGTTTATGAGCATGGGATGCTACGGCATAGGGGTCAGCCGCATTGTTGCCGCAGCCATTGAACAGAATCATGACGACAACGGCATTATATGGCCAGAGGCTATAGCGCCGTTCCAGCTGGCCATAGTGCCTATCAATATGCACAAGTCAGAGGCGGTCAAAGAAGCCTGCGAATCTCTGTATAACAAACTTAGCCAAGCTGGCTATGAAGTGTTATTTATGGACGAGCCCAAGGCGCGCCTGGGTGGCATGCTGGCAGATGTGGAGCTGATTGGCATACCCCATCGCATTGTGATTGGCGACCGCGGCCTAGAGGAAGGCACAGTGGAATATCGCAGTCGTCGCGAAACGGAAAACCAACATATAGCTATGGATAAGCTGGATGACTTTATTGCGAACAACCTCAGCAAATAGCACAGAAGCCAAGTGTAGACAGAGACAACACTGGACCAGCCTGCTTGCCTGGCTGGTTCTTTGCACCCTCTCTGGTTTTGTTTCTGCCTCCGACACAACAGAGCCAGACCCCAGCCTTATCTCAAAGCTAAAACTGGCTGCCGCCGACGCCCAGAGTTTTGACAACCACTACGATGCACAGGTGTGGCTAACCGCCAAAGACTTCCACCTGGCCAAACTGATTAAAAACGCCGATCAGCGCCTGGAACTGCTCAGCCTGATTCACAGCGAGGCCAGGCGCGCTGACCTTGCGCCAGAAATTGTACTGGCCCTGATCGAAGTTGAGAGCGGCTTTAACTCCTATGCGGTGTCTAGCGCCGGGGCCCAGGGCATCATGCAGGTAATGCCCTTCTGGAAAACCCAGATTGGCCGCCCCCAGGATAATCTGATTAATACCCAGACCAATTTGCGCTACGGCTGCACTATACTCAAACATTATCTCGACCTGGAACAGGGCCGCCTAGCTGAAGCCCTGGCCCGCTACAACGGCAGCTATGGCCAGACCTGGTACGCCGAGCGTGTACTAGATGCCTGGGCCGAGCGCTGGCGCTAGCTTAGCTCACCGGTATCTACCACCTCTGGGTTACTGCTAATGAGTTTGCCAGCCAGCTTTGCTAGACTCTGAAATCACTTCGAGGGTTGTTATGTCATCGCAAATACAAAATCTCTCCCCCCAGGAACTGCGCCAGCAAATTCGCAGCGGACAGTACCAGGGCAACACCTCTGGCTGCTGCGCGGGCTTCGTGCAGTGCAATATGGTCATTCTGCCCAGCGACTGGGCCGCAGACTTCCTGAAATTTTGCCAGGACAACCCCAAACCCTGCCCATTGATTGCCCTGTCTGAGCCGGGCGAGTTCAGCATCCCCAAGCTGGGCGCGGATATAGATATACGCACCGATATCCCCAGCTACAGAGTTTTTGAAAAGGGCAAACTGAGCGCCGAGGTCAATGATATCTCCGATCTGTGGCGCGATGATCTGGTGGTGTTTTTGCTCGGCTGCTCCTTCTCTTTCGAGGAAGCATTGGTCGCCGAGGGCCTGGATGTGCGCAATATCAGCGAAGGCGTAAACGTGCCCATGTACAGAACCAATATAGACTGCACTCCCGCAGGCCCCTTTGCAGGCAAAATGGTGGTTAGCATGCGCCCCTTTGCTCCGGAGGAAGCCCTGCAGGCTGTGGAGATAAGCGGCCGCTTCCCCTCAGTACATGGCGAGCCCATTCATTATGCCAACCCAGCTGAAATTGGCATCCAAGACATTAACAAGCCGGACTATGGCGATAAGGTGAGTATCAAAGAGCATGAGCATCCATTGTTCTGGGCCTGCGGTGTAACCCCCCAGGTAGCTCTGGAAAATGCCAAGCCGCCGTTTTGTATTACCCATAGTCCAGGTTATATGCTGGTGACAGATTTAAAGAATACCGAGCTTGCAGAAGGCTGAGAATGACAATAATGGGGATGACAGAAAACAAACCGGCGGAACACCACATTGATTAAGGAAACAACATGCCATTACTTCTAAACTGCGATCTCGGCGAAAGCTTCGGCGCCTGGAAAATGGGTCTCGACGATCAGGTAATGCCATTTATCGACCAGGCCAATATCGCCTGCGGTTTCCATGCCGGCGACCCAGTGGTTATCAAAAAAACTCTGCTCGCCGCCAAGCGCAACAATGTCCAGGTAGGCGCTCACCCAAGCTATCCAGACATCTCCGGCTTTGGCCGCCGCTCAATGAAAATTCCAGCGGTGGAGCTTATAGCTCTGCTGCAATATCAGATCGCAGCACTCACAGGTATGGCCAGCAATCTGGGTATAGAGGTTGCCTATGTTAAGCCCCATGGCGCCCTGTACAACGATATGATGGCCGACGGTCATATTCGCAGTGCCGTTATGGAAGCCATCAGTGAATGCCACCAACCCCTAGCCTTTATGTTGCAGGCTACTCCAGATGCAGAAACTCATCGCGAAGAGGCCAGAGCCTTTGGCCTTGAAGTGCTGTTTGAAGCCTTTGCTGATCGCTGCTACGACGACAGCGGAGCCCTGCTGTCCAGAGCCAAAGAAGGTGCAGTGCACAGCAGAGAAAAAATGCTCGAGCAGATAATCCAGCTGCAGCAACATGGCACTGTAACCACAGTCAGCGGCCACCAACTTGAGCTTCAGGCAGACTCCCTATGTGTCCATGGTGATAATATGGATGGCGTCAATGCCATCGAAAAAATCCGCCAACTGATAAGCCAGTAAATTACAGTGCCCCCCCAGCTCCCCATTTCAATCGCCGGCGAGAATTCGCTGATTGTGTATTTTGGCGACCAACCCAGTGCCGAGATTGCAGCTCAGATTGCCCAGACTGCTGAGCACCTCAGGCAATCTATGGCTGATGGGCTAATCGACCTGGTGCCCTCCTACGGCTCATTACTGGTGATCTATCAACCATTGCTGACCGACCATTTTAGGGTACGCCAGCTGATTCGCCAGGCACTGCAGCAGCTGGACAAAGGCAAAGGTGAAGATAGCAATAAAGCGCCGAGCCAGAGCGGCGCCCTGGTCAGCCTGCCGGTCTACTACAGCACAGAGTCAGGCCCAGATCTGCAATCCCTGGCCGACAGAGCCAAGCTCTCTATCGACGAAGTGATCGCCATTCACCAACAGACCCAATACCGCGTCTATGCCATTGGTTTTGCCCCGGGATTTGCCTATCTGGGCGAGGTGGACGAACGTATAGCTGCCCCCAGGTTGGCCACCCCCAGACAGAAAGTCCCCAGAGGCGCAGTGGCTATTGCCGATCGCCAAACCGCAGTCTACCCGGCCCAGTCACCAGGTGGCTGGAACCTGATTGGTCTCTGCCCCCAGCCTATGTTTGACCCCAGCGCCGAGCCCAGCATGCCAGTTCAGGTGGGAGATAGAGTGACCTTCAGAGCCATAGATCGACAGGAGTTCATTGCATTAGGTGGTGAGCTATGAGGGCTGGGTTTAGCGTGATTCAACCAGGCATCCACAGCCTGCTGCAGGACCAGGGTCGCTATGGCCGCCACAATATAGGCCTGACCACTGGCGGCCCCATGGACAGCCAGTCCTTTCACTGGGCCAACCGTCTCTGCCAAAACTCGCCCCAGTGCGCAGCCATAGAAGTCACCATTGGTGGCCTGGTACTGGAAGCTAAAATTAATACCAGCATAGCCCTGACCGGCGCAGCCATACCCCTGAGCATCAACAAACAGCCCGCCGCCCTGTGGCAGAGCCACAGGATAAAACCAGGCGACCGCATTGAACTGGGCTTTGCCAAGGCAGGCTGCCGCGGCTACCTAGCAGTGGCCGGAGGTTTTCAGGCCAGCCCCAGCTTTGGTAGCCAGTCCACAGTGGCCCGGGAGGGACTGGGCGGCCTGCATCAGGATGGCAAGCCACTGCAGGCCGGCGACCAACTGCCCTGTGCTGAGTCCGCTGACCAGCCAGCCAACCAACGTCTTGCTCAGGCCCAGCGCCCCAACCCAAGCACTGATAACAGCGCCCATTGCAGAGTTATACTGGGCTATCAGCACCAGGCGTTTAGTTCGGTGCAAAAACAGCTATTTTTTAGTTCGACCTATCAGGTGACCGATAGCAGTGACCGCATGGGCTATCGCCTCAATGGACCAGCTATAAAACCTGCAGTCGATGGTATTTTATCCGAGGGCATTTGTCTGGGAGCCATTCAGGTGCCCGCAGACGGCCAGCCCATAGTGCTGCTCGCCGATCGCCAGACCATTGGCGGCTATCCCAAAATAGGCTCAGTGCTATCCCTGGACCTGGGCAAGCTTGCCCAGGTCACCCCCGGAGGCACAGTTAGCTTTGAAACTATCAGCATAGAGCAGGCCCATAACCTATTGCTGCTCCATCAGCGCCAGCTTGACTGCACTGAGCTAGAGTTTGTAACTGCTGAGGCCAGTGATAATGATCAATCTTAGCCAGCAGGTTGAAGACCTGATGGTCGCCCGCAATCCGAGGGGCATGCAGACAGTGCAGGCTGCACTGCAACCTGGTTATTTTTGGCGCGCAGCCCAAATGATAGAAACCGCCATGGCCAGCGATTCCGCCACAGTGCTAATTGGTACCGGCTTTCCGGTAGCCAATACCTTTGAAACCGATGGGCCACTGGGTGCCATTGCCCTCTATCAAACCATTGAAAAGCTGGGTGGCAACCCGATACTGGTCTGCGGCGCACCGCTGGCAGACTGTATTAAGCAGGACTTTAACACCTATAAAATTGCCGTGGCAGAGGCCGATAACCGCGAGCAAGAGGCCCGTCATGCCCTAGAGCAGTTGCAACCCGATCTGGTGATTTCCATCGAGCGCCCTGGCCTCAATGCCGAGGGCAACTACAGCAATATGCGCGGTGAAGATATCAGCGCCCACTGCGCCAGCTTTGATCACTTTTTAAATCTAGCCCGCTGCCCAACCATAGGCATAGGCGATGGCGGCAATGAAATTGGCATGGGCAATGTAATCGACGCCCTGGTGTCTCTGGATATTAAACCCTCCATCACCTGCTGCGACGAGCTGGTTATTGCCGATGTATCCAACTGGGCGGCCCATGGTTTGATCGCCATGCTGTCCAATGCTCGTGGCGAAGATATGCTAGCCGGCTGGAATAATATTGAAGTGCTGCGTTATTTAAGTGCCCAGGGTAGCGTCGACGGTGTCAGCCGCAAAAATACCCTAACCGAAGATGGCCTGGGTTCAGAGTTGAGCGAACAGCTTATCCTCAACCTGAGAATCCTAGGTGGTTTTTGTTAACCCTGAAACGTTTTACTGCAAATAGGCATACCCGTAAGAGTTATTGCTGCAACGGGCAATATCTAGCAGACTTTTACACAGATTCCGCTTTGCGCAGAGATGGTCTCACTGATACTATTTTCCCGCAGCAACAGTGGCAACAAACATAGAGCATTAAGGCCCAACTATGAGTATCGCGTATTTAGACGGCAACTATCTGCCCCTGGAAGAAGCCAGAATTTCACCTATGGACAGAGGGTTTCTCTTTGGCGATGGCATCTACGAAGTAGTGCCCTCCTACGCCGGCAAAATGGTTGGCTTTGCGCCCCATATTGCCCGTATGAAGAGCGGCCTGGCCTCAGTGGGCATAAAGCTGGACTGGTCTGAGCAGCAATGGGCCGATCTGTGCAATCAATTAATTACCGAAAATGGCTCGGGCAATCTGGGTATCTACCTGCATGTTAGCCGCGGCGCCGATAGCAAACGCTTTCATGCCTTTCCCGAAGCTGTCACCCCCACAGTGTTTGCCTTCGCCTTTGAAATTGCCCCACCACCGGTGGCAGACAAAGCCCAGGCCAAGCCCTACAAGCTTACCAGCACCCAGGACCTGCGCTGGGACCGCTGCCAAATCAAATCCACGGCCCTACTGGGCAATGTGCTGCACTTTCAACAGGGCTACGAAAACGGCCATGACGAAACCCTGCTCTATAATGCCAATAACGAATTAACCGAAGCCAGCGCCTGCAATGTCTTTATTGTGAAAGACAACCGAGTGATTACCCCATTGCTGGACAACCAAAAACTGGCCGGCATTACCCGGCTGATAGTGCTGGGCACATTGCGTAGCAATGGCAATATTGAAGTTGAAGAGCGGGTTGTCACCATGGACGAAGTGCGCAGCGCCGACGAAGTTTGGATTACCAGCTCGTCCAAAGAAATTGCCCCGGTCACAGAGATAGATGGCGTGCCCGTTGGCGATGGCAAAGTGGGTGATATGTGGCTGCGAGCTCAGGCCCTGTATAGCGCTGGCAAATTCGATTATTAAAATGAGTATTAGGTAGGCTGAAACCATGTCGCGACCCACAGCAGCAATTATCGACCTGCAGGCACTGCGCCATAACTACGGCCTGGCGGAATCCCTGGCACCCAATTCCCAGACCATCCCCATGGTCAAAGCCAATGCCTACGGCCATGGCGCCATAGAGGTGGCCACCGCCCTGGCCTCCATGGCCCCCGCCTTTGGAGTGGCCTGCATCGAAGAAGCTATTGCCCTGCGTGACGCCAATATCAGCCAGCCTATTCTGCTGCTGGAAGGCACATTTACCGCCGACGAAGTAACCCAGGCCGAGCACCATAATCTGTGGCTGATGGTCGAAAACCAGCCCCAGTTGGATGCCATATTGGCCGCCGATCTCAGTCACCAGATCAAGGTTTGGCTAGGGGTGGATACCGGCATGCACCGACTGGGCTTTCAGCCCGAGGATCTGGCAGCAGCTTACAGCGCCCTAAAAGCCAGCCGCAATGTGCACGACGAAATTGTGGTGACCTCCCACTTTGCCTGTGCCGATGACCTAAATAACTCGGCCACCAGCCAACAGATAGCCACTTTTGATAACAGCCTGCCCAGGGATAGCGCTCAGGCAATGCCAATAACCAGCCTGGCCAACTCTGCCGCTATTCTGGCCTGGCCAGAAGCACAGCGGGACTGGCAGCGCCCGGGCTATATGCTGTACGGCAACTCACCCTTCGCCGAACCCCAGGCCAATGCCGACCAGCTGCAGCCGGTTATGTCCTTTGAATCTGCGGTAATCTCGGTGCGAGAAATTCCCGCGGGTGATTCTGTGGGCTATAGCGCAAACTGGACTGCACAGCGTCAATCCCATATAGCTACTGTGGCAGTGGGCTACGGGGACGGTTACCCAAGGCATGCACCCAATGGCACACCAGTATTGGTCAATGGCGTTAAATGCCCGCTAGTGGGTAGAGTCTCCATGGATATGATTACTGTGGATGTAACTGATTTGGTCAATACCAGAGCCAAAATCGGCGATAGGGTCATACTCTGGGGCCCAGCACTGCCGGTAAATGAGGTGGCAGCTGCCTGCAATACAATAGGCTACGAACTGCTAACCCGCATGCCAGATAGAGTACCCCGCATCTATAGATAAGCAGCCATTAAAAGTAGTAAAAATTCGATAAAATCTCATAACATGCCGCCAAAACGCCCAAACGTCGCCAATCGTGCTAATTTAGCTGAATCGCCGTCTCAGATTTAACATCCTCAATCACCACATAGGTATGAGTCTGGCTAATACCCTCAATAGCCGCCAACTTGCCCCCTAAAAAGCGCTGGTAGTGCTGCATATCCGCAACCCGAATCTTAATCAAATAATCGAAGCCCCCAGCCACCATCTGGCACTCCTGCACCTCTTCCAAAGCCAGCATGGCCTCATTAAAACGCTTGATTGATTCAGTGGTGGTGCTGGTT
>JGI20153J14295_10003186_pt1 | contig 11145 bp, 9 predicted proteins | sample COG_03_FD_14295 | JGI IMG/M metagenome (IMG submission 14295) | reverse complement strand
TGGTGTTCCACCTCCAAAAGCTAGACTACGAAAGTTCTGTTTGATCTGGTAGTTGGTCATATGCTTTTTCAACCTAATAGGTTAAGTTATATTCGCCTTTGGTGGCTCCCCATCGTAACCAAAAGCTATGCCAATGACCATATTTCTCGAGTGATCTGGCCTAAGGTGCTTGTAACAAAGGAGCTGTAGCATAATTATGGTCGTGTCCATGGTGGCTTTCTCTGTGGACAATGTATGCTTACAAATGGCTACTCAAACTCTGACTATTGGACACGTTCTTATGCGCTTTGGCATTGGGGGTGCTGTTTTTTACTGGCGTTACCAAGCTTAATCACCAACTTTTATATCCTCAAACAATGTTATCCAAGCCCATGGGTATGCGTGTGCTATTTGAGNTTACAGGGCGCCTACTTTACATGCGGGCGATGTGCCTGCAGTCACGCCTTTTAGGCACTCCCGTTTACTGTTTGGTGTGACCCTTGGGGGTTTTTTTGACGAGCATCTGCCCTTTGCCATGGTGCTTGAATCTGGGTTCATTGTCATTGTAGGCTTGTTTATCTTTTGCCAAAGTAAGCCAATGAAAACTTCAATCTAGGCGTCTATAGGCTCTCGCATACATAGAAGTTAAGGTAAAAGTTCAGGCTTGATTAATGGCCAAATTTTAAGATGATGCATGTTCATTTTTTTCTGATTAACCAAAAAACGAACTAAAATGAAGTAGATATCTAGGTCAAAGCGAGGTTCAACCTCATCCTCAGAAACAATAACCTCACCCTCGGCAACCTGTGCCTCAGGGATGAGTGACTGATGAGTTTGATCAGCTAATTGATAACCAAAATCGTAAACATCTTCAAGAATGGGGAGTTTAGCCAGATAGCGCCACCGATCCACCAGATGAAAAGCCACTTGATCAGGCACCTGCGGATCGCGTTCTTCCAATAGAATAGGCCCTACATAAGGCCATAATTTTATCTGATAATTTTTCAATGCGGCGCCCATGCGTTGATTGTAACTCTGCGCCGATTCGGCCCCATGACAGGCCCCGAAACATTTTTTTAACTGACTGCGAAAACACCCTTGCGAGGAATTTCTGTGGCTTTCAAGCCCAAGTAACTGATGACACAAAAAATATTGATCAGCAAGCTTTTCCATTTGTTTGGAGGCTTGACGTGGTGAGCGAAAGAGACCAAATTGTTGCTCTACTTCCGTGTCTGCCGTTTCGATACTCTCGATATTGAGTCTCAAATAGCCATTGGTGTCCTGTGTACTTCGATACTGAAAAAGCTTACGCACCTTGCGTAAACGTCTATTGTAGAGTGGCGCCAAGGCTTTGATTTGATTACTCTCGCGGATTTGTGCGCCAAAGTCGCTCGGTGCAGTTTCAAAATCAACGTGAGCGATCTTGGTACTCATCTGTAAGTCTTTTGGATTTTTATGATCAGAACTAAAGTGACTCATCACCCGGTTACGAATATGTACACTCTTGCCCACGTATAGGAGCACACCTTTTTCATCATAAAAGTAATATACCCCAGCACTCGCAGGTAACTTTTCTACTTCTTTTGGATCCAATAAAGTGGGTAGGCTTGGGCGTTTAAGTAAAACTTTACAGGTCGCCGCAATTTCATCATCCGCAAAAAGTGCCGAAGACTTTTGAAAAAATTGATAAACCATCTCAGCATCATCAAGAGCCCTGTGCCGATTTTCAATTGATAAACCAAAGCGTTCAATAATTTGAGATAAGCCATGTCGCTTAAATTGAGGATAGAGATTGCGACTAAACTTTACCGAGCACAAAGGTTTGTTGTTATAACTCATGCCCACGCGCTCAAATTCATTCTTTAAAAAGCTATAATCAAAACGCGCGTTGTGGGCGACCAAGGTACGGCCTTTAAGTTTACTCAGTAATTCTTCGGCAATTTGAGAAAACTCAGGAGCGCCATTGAGCATGCCTGGGCTAATGCCAGTAAGCCGTTGTATAAATGGTGGTAAAGGTACTTTGGGGTCGATAAATGTTTGCCACTTCTCAATCAGCGCACCATTTTCAATGATCAACAGGCCAATTTCAATAATGCGATGATAGGTCGCTTTACCACCCGTGGTTTCACAGTCAAGCAAGACCATGTTCTCAGGAAAGCCCGAAGAAAGAAGGATAGGGGTGGGTTGGTCAAGCCAGTTTAACTGCATAGGAAAATCACACCCACCCATCAATATTTGTCTTAAGGTAAACGCTCTAACTTAACACGATGGTTAATTGAGGACGATATTATTGCTCATGACTTTGTAACTAGCCACGCTTTTTTTAGCTTATTTTTGATATTGCAATAGCCCTCTGCCCATTTGCACTAAGCCAATTTTTCAGAAGCGCAGGGTCAGTCTATTGTGGCTAATTAATTACTCTTTGAATAGAAGATTAATTAATAAATTTGACCAACTCATGGGGCGACGAGCAACCTAATTGATTCATGACTTGCTCAAGTTCAAGAGAAAATATATCGATGCACTGGTCTGCGCCTTCTTTGCCAAAAGCCCCGACGCCATACATATAAGGCCGACCTGAGAACACTAATTTGGCACCCAAGGCCAAATATCGCGCAATATCAACACCAGACTCAACTCCACTATCGACAAACACCTCAAGTTTATCACCCACAGCTTCAACAATTTCCTGCATCATTTCAACTGGTGTATGAGCCAGATCAAGCTGCCGTCCCCCATGATTAGACACGATGAGGGCGTCAGCGTTGATGGATGCCACCAATTTGGCGTCTTCCACACTCAGCACGCCCTTCACTATTAAGTTGCCAGTCCATTGTTGGCGTAATTCCTTGAGCATCGCTAAATCTACGGGTTCTTTTAACGTACTACGGATGTAATTGGCTACATCCTCCAGATTAGATAACTTATTCATGTAGGGCTGCATATTGGCAAACTGTGGCATGCCATTTAAAGCAGTGGCCATAGCCCAGGACGGCCTTAATAGGGTTTGATAGATACTATTGAGAGTGATTTTAGGTGGCACTGATAAGCCATTTTTAATGTCATTTGGCCGTCTTCCCGCAACAGGCACATCAATCGTGACCACCAGATTATTGCACCCAACCTGACGTGCCCTTTGCATCAAGTCGAGTCTAATTTCTTGGTCCTTCGGTGGGTAAAGTTGAAACCAAAGATTACTTCCTGCGCACGCTGCCGCCTGTTCAATGGAGGTACTTGCTAAGGTACTTAATACATAAGGAATATTAGCTTTTTTCGCCGCAGTTGCATGATATTCTGCAGCTCTAGGCCAAATCAACCCACTGAGGCCTAACGGTGCTATGCCAAATGGGGCGTCATATTGCACTCCTAAAGCAGTCGTTGCTAGGCTCGCTGTTTTAGCGCGAGACAGATACGCAGGATGCAAGGCCACCTCATCTAAGCAATGCCTATTGCGCGCTACAGCCTGATCACTGTTGCATCCTCCAACCAAATACTGGTATGCAAATTTGGGAATACGCTTTTGGGTGCGCCTCTTNAGGTCTGCAATACTTGGCGCCCTGCTATTTAATTTACTCACCATATAAACAAACAGCCAAGCCAATTAATGGTAAGACTAATAGCGCCTTGCTCGGTGTTTTCATGCTTCAATTGACTGCATAAAACGATGACGAATAACTACAGGATCCAAAGTGATGACGGGGACAGGAATATTGCCTGACGCACACTTGCAAACAATAATGGTCATTTTTTTACTGGCAATCGCGGCTTCCATAACACTGACAGCCTCTTCCGCCTGACATTCCACCACGTTGTCACAACCACACGCACTTGCCACTGCAGCAAGGGAGGTTTTTTTACCTGCATAAGTTGGCTGGTCACCGGTAGAGCCATAACTTCCATTGTCTATAATCAGCAAAATAAAATTGTCACACTCATTATTGGCAATGGTAGGCAGCGTTCCTAAGTTAGTGAGCACGGAACCGTCACCATCGATGGCGACCACAGTTTTGTCTTGTGCTAAGGCTAAACCAAGGCCAATAGATGATGATAAACCCATGGTTCCTAGCATGTAGAAATTGCTTGGTTGATCGCCAAATAAGTGCATTTCTTGACTGGGTAAACCAATATTGCAAACAACCAATTCGCCAGACAGCACTGGAACTAAATTCTTAATGATCTCAGAACGTATCATGTTACTCTCCTTTCCAAAATGTAGCGTCAGTCAAAATTGCAACGGGCTTATTCGCCATAAAGGTATACTTTAAAATTTCATCAATCTCATGCACATCTTCAGGCTTATGAAAATGGTAGGTTGGAATGCCCAATTGATCCAATAATGCCTTTGTGTGCACGGCCATCTCAACCTGACAAGCCACGGGCTCACCTAATTCACCCCGGTAGCTAATGAGCATCGGTAGAGGCAGACGATAGAATTGAGTTAATGTCACTAGGGTGTTAATGGTGACCCCGATGGCGGTGTTTTGCATAATAATGGCAGACCTTTTGCCACCCATAAACGCTCCAGCACAAATGCCCATGCCTTCATCTTCTTTGTTAGCAGGCACGTGAATCATACTCTCACGGGTTTCCAGTTCAGCGATGACGCCACTAAGCTGTTTGCAGGGCACCGTCGTAATCAGTTCAATACTGTTATTTTCAAATGCATCTATAATTATTTTGTCCAATGACATGTTTAACTCCATAGTTATCCTCAGGTGAGGATTTTCTAGTAAAATAAAAGTTAATACAATTCATATTTATTTTACTAAAAGTATAATTAAAATTTACCTTATAACCATACTGGCATAGCATCTAAAAATAAGAGGCCCATTAATTAAGGCGTCCATTGGGTGCTCATTTAATGGGTTACAACGAACAATGAATTCTAGTAGGCCGGNCACTTTTGGACCTTAATCAGCATTACTGCAAACATTTTTCAATGATTTCAACAGGGTGCAATACCCATCGATCACTCTGTCCGTCCATCATCTGCTCGTAACAACTAAATCCATTAGCAACCACCACAGCATTATTGGCCGCATTATCAATGGCGGGCTTTAAGCGGCGCTCATACAAACGCTGCCCAATAGCTCTAGTCTGTTTTTTTAAGCCATAGGTACCTGCCATACCACAACAGCCACTCTCGGGTTCTTGCAAGTCTTTAAAACACCGTAACATCCATTCTCGATCGTGGGATGAAATACCGAGGGATTTATCATGGCAATGAAGGTGCAGTATTCCACTATTTAACTGTTTGGCTAAAGTAACGGATGATTCACTTAAAAATCGGGTTAGGGTTTTAGCCCTTTTACGGAGATCAAGGGCCCGAGTGTCCTCCGGAAAGGCACTGAGTAACTCATCTTTAAAGACCGATAAACAGGAAGGTTCGAGCACAATAACGGAACAACCAGCGGGTAATTTGCAGTGAAAGCTTTCAAGTATCACAGTGAGTTGCTTCAGTGCCTGAGCTAAAAAACCATATTCATACAAGGGTCGCCCACAACAGAAGTGTTGCTTTGCTACTGCCACTTGATGACCACTTTTTAACAAGACATTAACTGCACTTTGTAACAATGCCGGGCGGTAATGATTATTCACACTGTCAGCCCATAACACTACCGTAGGTTGGTCCTGTGCGCCAAACCAATGAAACTGCTGGTCTTGTCTGTGGGCATGTTTTTTGACCCAACTGGTGAAGGACTGAGAGGCAAGTTTGGGTAGGCCCTTTGCATCACTTAGGCCTAAAAACTTTTGTGCTAACTGACCTGTAATACCAGCTTGTAATTTATTGAACACCCAGGAAAAGCGTGAAATTTTGGGTAACAAATTACCAATATACGCTAGGGGGTAATGATTTAATGGGCGACGTTTATGAGCATAATGAGCTGCCAAGAATTCCGCCTTATAGGTGGCAATATCAACCTGTGTTGGGCATTCCGTCTTACACGCCTTACAAGACAGACAATGCTCAAAAGAATCTACAATGGCCTTGTTATCCCAGCCATCCTTAATCACTTCACCACGCACCATCTCATGCAGTAAATGGGCTCTACCTCGGGTGGAGTATTTTTCTTCCTGAGTGGCTTGATAACTGGGGCACATTGCACCACTTTGCGCACGACACTTGCCCATGCCAATACACCGCTCTGTGGCACGAGAAAAGCCACCCACATCATCTTTAAAGTGCAATATAGTCGTTGTTTCAGGCAACTTATAATCGGCACCATAGCGAAGATTTTCATCCATCTTATATGCATCAATAAGTTTGCCCGGATTCATACGCTGTTCTGGGTCCCAGATCTGCTTAAAACGGCGGAACGCATACATCAATTCAGGCCCAAACATCACTGGCAAAAATTCACCTTTAGCCTGACCGTCACCATGTTCACCAGACAAGGAGCCACCAAACTGCACAACAAGTTCAGCAATTTCAACACTAAACTTACGCCACTGACTAATACCCTCTGCTGAACGCGTATCAAAGGTAATGCGCGCATGGATACAGCCATCCCCAAAATGACCATACAAACTACTGGTATAGCCATAACGCTGAATTAATGCACTAAATTCACGCAGGTAATCACCTAATTGCAGGGGATCTACAGCAGTGTCCTCCCAACCAACAACAGGATCTGGATCATCAACATGAAGACTCATTGCTGTGGCAGACGCACCTTGTTCTCGGATGCTCCAAATGGCAGCAGTGTTAGCAGCATCAACAACGGATAATACTGATTTTACTTTTTTTGATAAGCCCATAGCGGTTTCAAACTGGTGGCATAATTGAGTTAGATTCTCAGCACTGTTGCCACTGAGTTCAACCATCAACCATGCTTGACCCTCTGGCAATAAAGCGATTTCAGCCTGTTTAAGGTTGCGTTCTTTTAAGCCACCGATGATGCCCCAGTCCAAACCCTCCATCGCGATTGGAGCAAAAGGCAAAATTTCAGCCACACTATCACCCGCAGTGTATATATCCTCAAAGCCAAGGACAATTAAACGCGTGTGGAGTGGCTTTTCAATGAGCTTGACGCGCGCTTGCAAAACCGTAACGCAGGTGCCCTCTGAGCCAACCAGAGCACGAGCCACATTGAAGCCATTTTCCGGCAGTAACTGGTCCAAGTTATAACCCGAAACCCTGCGCTTAATATTGGGGTAACGTTGTCTAATGAGCTGCTGATATTCATCGCGGATGGAGACCAGTTCACGATAGATTGCCGCGCGGCGGTCGGTGCCTGCTACGATCTTTTCAAGCTCTTGATCTGACGTTGGCCCAACCCAAAAACGAGCCCCATCAGAGGTTAATATTTCAAGCTGTAAAACGTTTTCAACCGTTTTACCTGCCAACATAGAATGGGGCCCACAAGAGTTATTGCCAATCATGCCCCCAAGGGTGCATCGACTGTGGGTACCAGGGTCGGGGCCAAAAGTCAGCCCATGCACCTCAGCGTGTTGTTTCAGTGCATCACAAATCACCCCAGGATCTACCAGAGCCGTTTGATTTTCAACATCAATGTCTAAGACCCGAGTTAAATAGCGGGAGCAGTCCACCACCACAGCCTCATTAACACCCTGACCATTTTGAGAAGTGCCGCCACCCCGCAGTAATACAGGCAAACTAAAGGTCTTACACAAGGTGGCCGTATTCACCAGATCATCCACAGTGTGGGGATACACGACACCCAATGGAACTTGCCGATAGTTCGAAGCGTCTGTGGTGTATAGGGCAACCCCTGCTGCGGAAAAGTCGCACTCGCCTTGCAACATGCGAGTGAGCTGAGCATAAAAGTCTTTTAAATGAGCATGGTAAATAGGTTCGTTGGGCATATTATGGCTGTAGTTTGTGGTAGAAACACGGGGTCGCTAACCAACGCTTGTTCAGCAACCGATAAAATAATGCCAGGCTAAAGCAGCGCTTGATCAGGGCAGTGGTACATGTAAAACAAATTTAAACAGGGTGTAAAAACACACAATAATTGATACCCCAGACAAAAAATAAATCATGGCTTTTTTCTGTGTCCATTGATCGTGCATTGACGCAATCAAACCCAGCACAAAAGTCACTATGCAGGCGATCAGCAGTCCGGTGTAGGGCATTATTGCACAAGCTAAGAGCATACTACTCACTAGCGCTAACCTACGCCACCAAACACCCACTTCAATGCCAGACACCGTTGTTGGTTGGATAATTTGTTTGCCAATCGCTAAGGCAGAAAAGAGTATTAACGCAAGTGCTGAGGTTTGGGGAAACACCTTAGAATCAATGTCGGTGTAACTCGCCGTGTCATACAAGGTAATAACACCGATTATAATGAGCATTGTTGCCACTACAATAGAACCAAGCCTACTACTTTGAGCTGTTTGACTGTGGGTTTCTGAACGTGTGTCTGGGTCTAAATCAAGCATTTTCAGTAGTCCCCTTTATCTGATTTTTTCTATTTAAATACCAGGGTAGAATCAAGGAAATCAAGGTGAAGACTATTATAGCCTGGGACAGGGGCCTACCAAAAAACATGCCAGGCAAATTATTCACTGCAGCGCCAATGGTCCACGCTTGCACAAAACCTTGTTCCGCAATCGGGCCTAAAATCAAACCAAGAACAATGGGCGATGCGGAAAAACCATATTTGGAAATCAACCAGCCAAAGACGCCCAAGCAGAGCATGATTACAACATCAGAGATGCTATTTCTAATGGCGTAAGTTCCTATGATCGTCATAAAACCTACGGTTGGCACCAACACGGCTTTAGGGATAGTTACAATTGATTTATAGGCATATCGACCAATAATTAAACCAATAGGAAGCATGAGTACAGTGGCTATGAGCAGGCCATAAATAAAGGTATAGACTATAGACCCATTTGACTGAAATAATTCTGGGCCTGTTCTTATACCTTGCACCATGAGGGCTCCCAAAATGACTGCATCAGGAGGAGTGCCAGGAATACCCAAAACTAGAGTAGGGATAAATCCACCACCCACTGTGGCATTGTTAGCAGATTCAGTGGCAATAATTCCGTCTGGCTCACCTTCACCGAATCTTTGATGGGGTTTAGCTGTGCGCTTTGCCTCTGTGTAGGCCACTAGGCCTGCCACTGAACCACCCGCACCAGGCAAGATTCCCACCAGCGTACCGATAACTGAGGACCGGATTAAATTGAACTTTGAGCTAAAGGTGATCCGTGCAGCACTGAGAATCGGCATTTTAGCCACATCACCTGTAATTTTTAGGTGTTTTTCTCCAGTCGAACACATATCTATTAATACTGGAATACAGTAAAGACCTATCATAGCGCCCACCACTTCAAAGCCTGAAATCATGGTTTGACTACCAAACGTGAGGCGGATATCAGCAGAAATTTCGGCAACGCCAACCGTCGACATAATCATGCCTAAAGCACCGCCTGCAAGACCCATCATCAGGTTGCCTTGGGACAAGGAAGCGATGAGGGATAAACCAAAAATTGACAACCAAAAATACTCTACTGGTCCAAATGCCAAAGCCACAGAGGCCAAAGGAGGGGCCAGTAAAAGCAGTGCAAAAGCACCCACTAAGCCACCAAAAACAGATGAAAAGCAGGCAATAGCAACCGCTAAGTCTCCCTTACCGCGCTTAGCTAATGGGTAACCATCAAAGGTGGTCGCAATGGCTGAAGGCGTGCCTGGGGTATTAAGCAAAATCGCTGCATAAGCTCCACCGTAGATAGCTCCTGTATAAATAGCGCCTAACAAAATCAACGCTGTTTCTGGAGCCATACTGAAAGAGATAGGGACTAGGACTGCCACAGCCATGGTGGCAGTCAGTCCTGGTATAGAACCAATGAGGGTTCCGGCAACTACTCCGAACATAGCGACCGCTAGATTCAACGGTGTCAATGCAGCTAAAAAATTGCCGAAATCCATAATCTATACCTATGTGTTACTAATTAACCAATTAACTCATTAATTACTTAATCAGGCCTGCTGCACGAGCGTCAAGAAGGTATTCTGCCGTGCGTTCTTTCATAAATGCATCCATCTGACTAGCACCAATATCAAGTAGTGCAAAGCCACCATTAAGCATCGTCTGACGGAATTCAGGGTCGGCATTAATTTCACCAATTCGGTTAGACCATTCAGTGACTGTTGCAGCACTGGCCGAACTAGGTAATGCTATACCTCGGTATGCACCGCCTACCATATCATAGCCTAACTCTTTAAATGTAGGCACCTCAGGAAATAATGGATGACGTGTTTCCATCGCTACAGCCAACATGCGTACTGCTTTTCCTTGCTTAGCTCCAACTGTAGTATAGCCCCATTGAGCTGTAACTTGGTCACCTAAAAGAGCTACAGTAGAAGCGCCTGTGCCTTTAAAGGAAACATAGGTGGTTTTAATTCCCGCCATCTTATCAAATTTAATCTGTGCCAAATTATTAGCTGAGGCTTTACCAGAACCTGACATGACCACAGCACCTGGGTTTGCCTTTGCATCATCGATGAGATCTTGCAAAGTTTGGAATGGACTGTCAGCTTTAACTACAATAGCATCGGGGGTGTAATGGAACATGTAAAAGGTATTAATGTCTTTCGTGGTAAAGCCTACGTCTTTTTGGGCAGGTTTAATAACAATATGAGGTAAGTTAATTCCCATGATGGTTTGTCCATCTCCGTTGAGACCATTCAGAGAGGCCCACCCAGCAGCACCGCCACCACCTGGCTTATAGGAAATGACTAGATCGTCACCAAACTTTTCTTTGTAAAAAGATTGCTGCATGCGTGCAGAGACGTCAGATTCTCCACCAGGTCCAAACGGGATGATGTAATTTACTGAATCTGCGTAAACGCTGCTAGCAGATATAGAGACAGCTGCTGCTATCGTGAGCATTGCTGTGTGTTGCACAATTTTTTTGATAATCATTATTTTTATTGTCCTATTAAGGTTAGTTAAAACAGCTTGAATTTAAACTTTTAGACTCACAACTGAATCGTTCACATCTATAGATGCTGATGACAAGAGGGCTTTAGCAGCGATAGAACAAAACTAGTTAGCTTGCCCATATAGTTACTCGACGATTGTCACTTGATGCATAATCAGGTATAAAAAAACTTAAAACAAGAACTTTTTAATTTACCATGGGTAAATTTTTAATTTACCACACGTCACTAAAAATAAGTTATCCACA
>JGI20153J14295_10003184_pt1 | contig 11146 bp, 8 predicted proteins | sample COG_03_FD_14295 | JGI IMG/M metagenome (IMG submission 14295) | reverse complement strand
AGATTCGCTTATCCGAGCTTGCTACAATCGCCTAGGTCTTATGTCGTACTTTACTACTGGAGAAAAAGAAACGCGCGCCTGGACTGTACCTATTGGAGCAACAGGCCCTGAAGCAGGAGCGGCAATTCATACTGACTTCAAAGATAAGTATATTCGTGCGCAAGTAGTTGCGTTTGAAGATCTTGTGGCAGCAGGGACACGTAATGCAGCTAAAGAAGCAGGGAAAGTACGTACTGAAGGGAAGGAATACATTGTGAAAGACGGAGATGTTATTGAATTCATGATTTAATGAGGTCTGAGACAGTATAGATACTTTAAAGATAAGAAAAGAACCGCTTATGCGGTTCTTTTCTTATCTTTAAGATTGTTCAGTCGGTGGATTTGATCTTTGTACTGGGCTTACTACATTTGGGTTCCATTCAGCAGTGATTTCACCATGCTTATCTTCAAAACTTTTAATTTCATGTTCGAGGTACTGTTGCAGTCGCTTCGCATGGGCTGGTGAAAGTGCATAAATCTGCGCTTGCGCACCAGAACTTAATCCAAGTACAAAATATTCTGGTGTAAAACCTACTTTAATATTTTCTGCGAATAATTTTGGTGCTTTTTTTAAATCATCTGGTTTCATATGCCTGTATTTTCGCACATATTAAGATTGAGGCAACTTTGTTACTTTTTTAAGAAAAGAGGCGTATAATTAAAGTATATGAAAAGAAATACACAAAAGAACTTTATACTGCAATTGGGCTCACTTATTGCATTGTATATCTCTGTAACGACACTACTTATTCTAATATTTGGTATTACTAATCTTCGTTTCCTGGATGAAGCAGCGAGTTATTGGGAAAATGAAAGTTCGCGTGAAGCTGTACGTAACAGCATCGCAATGCTTATTGTCTTTTTCCCAGCGTACCTTGTATTTACGCGTCTTAGTAATCAAGATCGACGTAAGTATAGTCAAGGAGAATATTCAACCTTTGCGAAATGGCTTGTGTATATTTCTCTCCTAGGAGGTATCCTAATACTGCTAGGTGATCTGGTGACACTTATCATGTACTTCCTTAACGGTGAAATTACTACAAGATTCTTAGTTAAAGTATTCGCACTTTTGGCAATAGTTGGAGGGGCGCTCCATTACTACATCCTTGACGTACGAGGATACTTTAAGAATCGTACAGATAAAGCGATGTATTTTGGGATGGGTGCTATTGTCGTAGTAATTGCGTCACTTCTTTTTGGGTACTCCTATATCGAAACACCGTCTGAAGTCAGAGAGATGAGGCTGGACGAACAACAAGTTACAGACCTGCGTGACACGTACTGGCGAATAGACGAATATTACCGTCAGCAAGAAACTTTACCGGAGACTACAGATGTTCTCTATACACAAACTCGAATGCCTGAAGCTCCCGAAGGTCGTGATTCATACACATATAGTGTGATTGACGATACAACATTTGAATTATGTGCTACTTTTGCTGCTCAGTCATCTGCAGAGTATCAAGACTTCCCAGAAGCTTCATTGGTAATTGAAGAGAAAATTCTATATGATAATCATAATTGGGAACACGGTGAAGGAAAAGTGTGCTTTACAAGAAAAGTACAGGAAATAGCTGAATAATTGTAGACATGGCTATGAGTCATCTGCTCTCAAAATAGTTCATACTTAGAAACAGAAAACTAAAATTACTTATTAATACAAATACTATGAAAAAAATAATTACAGGATCATTTCTTACACTCATGCTCGTGTTTGGTGCACTTGCAACAGCGGTACCGCAAGCTGAGGCAGCATGTAGTTACCCGGGATATATCAACTCAGCTGGAAACTGTGTACAGTCGTACATGAACTATAGCTACCAATTAAATAACAATAATAGTTATCAGCTCAATAGAGTAGCTGGTTTAGAAGCAAAGATTCTTCAGCTTCTAGCATTGTTAGAACAATTACGTGACCTTCAAGACCAACTAGAGCAAGGAGGAGGCATTGGTGGAAATAGTGATGTAGACGTAACGACACGCTCAGCAACAGACATCAAGGATGATGAAGCTACTCTACGAGGAGAAGTAGATTTCAACAATGAAGATGAGGCAACTGTGTACTTCCAGTACGGGAAGTCTTTATCAAGTCTAAAGTACGACACAACACACTTCGTGCTTGATGAAGATGATGACGATGAAAAATTTGAACACACAGTAATTGACCTAGATGATGACACGAAGTACTACTATCGTGCTGTAGCAGAAGACGAAAATGATGACCGTGATTATGGCCGAATTCTGAGTTTCACTACTGACGATGATGGAAACAGTAGTAATGATGACGAGCCTGATTTAGATGTAGATAACGCTACAGATATTGATGAAGATAGCGCTGAGCTAAATGGTTCAGTTGATATGAATGACTTCAAAAATGGTCTTGTATTCTTCGTATACGGAGAAGATGAAGATCAGGTAGAGGACATTGAAAATGACTACGATGAATATGCTGATATTGACGAAGATGGTGATGATCTTCAAAAAGTAAAAGTAGACAGTGACCTTGATGGAGATGAAGACTATGATTACACTGCCTACAATCTCGATGAAGACCAAAGGGTGTACTTTAGTATTTGCGTTGAGTACGAAGATGAAGATGATGACGAGGTAATCAACTGTAGTTCAGTTGAAGACTTTACTACAGACGGAAACTCAAGCTCAGATGACGAGCCTGAAATCACAACTGTCGGATACACATCAGTAACTGACGATTCAGCTAAGATGAAAGGATCTGTAGACATGAATGATTTTGACAACGGAATTGTATTCATTGTGTATGGAGAGGATGAAGATCAGGTTGATGATATTGCTGACGATTACGATACATACTCAGACATCGATGAAGATGGTGATGATCTGCAAAAAATCAAAGTTGAGAGTGACGTTGACGGTGATATGGACTTTTATGCCACAACAGGTGGTCTAGACAGCAACACTGATATCTACTTTGCAGCATGTGTAGAGTACGAGGATGAGGACGATGACGACGTTATCTTATGTGGAGCGACAAAAGACTTCGAGACAGATAATTAGAATTCACCCAGTAGGCTTATTTCGTTGTTACTGCGTGAAAAGTGTCAGTCACCATATATAAAATATGGCTCACTCCATTTTTCACTAGCTCCTAGAACTAAGCTCAACTGAATGAATTCTTGAAGAAAAGAACGACGCCTACGGGCGTCGTTCTTTTCTTTGACTAATTTTAAAATGAAGGCATAATAGAGTCTATATTAAGCCGTAATTGGGTAAGGAGGTATCGCTATGCATAAAAAGTTTGATAATCAGAGTATCGAGAAGAAATGGCAAGAGAAATGGAAGGAAAGTGGTATCTATGATGTGGGCGAACGAGATGACTCTAAAGAGAAAGAGTATGTTCTGGTGGAGCTTCCATACCCATCAGGAGACCTCCACATCGGCCACTGGCATGCTTTTGCAGTACCTGACATCTACATTCGTCATGGGCGCATGAATGGCAAGCAAATGCTCTACCCGATGGGATTTGACGCTTTTGGCCTTCCAGCTGAAAATGCTGCCATCAAACGTGACTTAAATCCTAAAGAATGGACTGAGGGGAATATCGCATACATGAAGGAACAACTCGCAAGTATGGGGGCTGCTTTTTCATGGGACAAGACAGCTTCAACTACCGATCAAGACTACTACAAATGGACTCAGTGGATGTTTACAGAATTTTTCAAGAAAGACATTGCCTATCGTGGAGTAGGGAAGGTTAACTGGTGCCCAAACTGTAATACAGTAATCGCTAACGAGCAGGTACTTTCTGACGATACCTGTGAACGGTGTGGAGCTGAGATTGAAAAGAAAGAAATGCCACAATGGATGCTTCGTATTACGGATTATGCAGACCGATTGGTGGATGACCTAGAAACTGTCACTTGGCCTGAAAACATTAAGGAGGCGCAACGACAATGGATTGGACGCTCTCAAGGTGCTGAAATAACATTTAAACTTTCTACTGGCGATGACATCAATGTTTTTACGACACGTCCAGACACTCTTTTCGGAGCAACCTACATGGTGATAGCTCCAGAACATGAACTTGTGCAACAAAACAAGGAAGCCATTTCCAACTGGGATGAAGTGTCAGCGTATATCGACGTTACAAAGAAAAAGACTGACATCGACAGGATGAATGACACAAAGGAGAAAACTGGAGTAAAGCTTGAGGGCATTACTGCGACGAATCCAGCTAATGGGGAAGAAATACCTGTGTTTATCGCTGATTATGTCCTTGCAGGGTACGGAACAGGAGCAATCATGGCAGTACCTGCTCATGATGAGCGAGATTTTGCTTTTGCAACTAAGTTTAATGTACCAATTCGACAAGTTGTTAGACAAGTATATGGCGAGCCTCTTGAGAACCCTGTGCCTCGTATTGCAGCAGGCGCAATAGTACATGATACTGCAAATGATACCTACCTCGTTCAGCACAGTAAGGAATTCAACAAACATGCATTTATATTTGGTGGCCTTGATGAAGGTGAAGATTTTAAGGATGCTGCTATAAGAGAAACCCTTGAAGAGACTGGTTACTCAACAAAATTTGTTAAGTACCTCTCAGACGAAACTGAGGCTCACTTTTATCACCCTGGAAAAAAGGTAAATCGTTCATTAGTTGCACGCCGTGTTCTTCTTGAGCTGGCTAATGATATACAGCAAGAAGTATCTCCTGAGGAGCTCGCAAAACAAGAACCTGTTTGGTTAACTAAGGCTGAATTAACAGAAAAGCTCTCTGACCCAGCTGATATTTCCGCATTCAATAATATTATTGAAACTACGGTAAATACTTCAAACGGTAATCTTTGTAACTCAGGTGAGTTTGATGGCATGGACTCTGAAGAAGCGAAGGTTGCTATAACACAGAAGGTAGGAGGGAAGATGACTAATACGTATCGTCTTCGTGACTGGTCTGTAGGACGACAGCGATACTGGGGAGTACCGATTCCTATTGTGTATGATCCAGAAGGCGTCGCACATCCTGTACCTAAAGAACATCTTCCATGGACACTCCCTGAAGATGTAGACTTCCGACCTACTGGAGTGCCGCCACTAGCAAAGAGTGAAGAATTAAAGAAACGAACAGAAGAAATATTCGGCGAAGGATGGACGCCTGAAGTTGAGACACTCGACACGTTTGTGGATTCTTCATGGTACTTCATGCGTTATATCGATAATGCAAATGACGATATGTTTGCGTCACTTGAGAAGCAAAAGCAATGGATGCCGATAGACCTCTACTTTGGAGGAGCAGAACATACCACTATGCACCTTCTGTATTCGCGATTCTGGCAAAAAGCATTACTTGATTTGGGATATGTAACAGAGAGTGAGCCATACAAGCACCGAATCAACCGTGGACTCATTCTTGGGCCTGACGGCAACAAAATGAGTAAGTCTAAAGGAAATGTCATCAATCCAGATGATCATGTACAGCGTGTAGGTGGCGACTCGGTAAAAATGTATCTTGCCTTTATGGGGCCATACGGAGAAACTGCGAATTACCCATGGGACATGGGTGGCATTGCTGGCATTCGCCGATTCTTAGAACGTGTGTACGGGCTTTCTGAACACATTGCAGACACAGAGTCAGAAGAGGTCACAAAACAGCTCCACAAGACCATTTTGAAGCTGTCACAGGACATTCCTGCATATAAGTTCAACACATCTATCAGTGCAATGATGATCTTTGTGAATTTAGTAGAAAAGAACAGTCTGACACAAGAGTCATACGAGATATTCCTCCGATTACTTGCGCCATTTGCACCACACCTTACTGAAGAACTATTTGAAGCGACAGGGAAAAATACCTCTATTCACTTAGAATCTTTTCCTGTAGCAAACCAAGCTCTTACGCAAGATGCTGAGGTGACCATAGGGGTTCAAATAAATGGAAAAATGCGAGGAGACATCACCCTTCCAGTTGATGCCGATGAAGCAGCTGCCATGAAAGAAGCTAAAATGAATACCATAATCGCCAAGTGGCTTGACGGGGAGGTGAAAAAGGTTATATATATACCAGGGAAAATACTCAACATTATCGTTAGTGACTAAAGACCTAAAGTGTTGACACATGTCAAAATTCATGATAAAAATGTGTTATCAGATAAGGAAGTTGGAGGAAAACATCACGCTTAGTGCTGTTTTGATTAAAATATATTACAAATATGATTTCGTTTAAACCTAAACAAGTAACAAAAAAACTACTCAGTGCATTGCCTGAGCGAGCTTGTGATGTGCTTGAAAAGCGCTACGGTCTTTCAAAAGACGGGAGTACTTTCACACTAGAAGCTATTGGACAAACGTACGGCATCACTCGTGAGCGTGTACGACAGATTGAGAATTACGGTATTCAGTCAATTCAGAAGTCAGAGATTTACGCAGAATTTGAAGAGGTTTTTGAAGAACTGCACCAGATTATTGAAAGTCTTGGTGGAGGTCTTATTGCAGAACATGTGCTTCTTGACGAAATCACGACTGACCCAATTCTCCGAAATCATATTTACTTCCTCCTAGTTATTGGAAACCCATTCTATCGAAGCAAGGAAAATACTGGCTACGCACACCGATGGTTTACTGAAAAGAAAATTGCTGACAACGTAGAGTCAGCACTAAAGAATGTCCATAAGTCACTTAAGCGGGACGAGCTTATCACTGAAGATGAAATTCTTACACGATTCCGTGAAGAACTTATCGAAATTGCAGACAAGCATGACGATGTGGTACTCCGACGATGGCTACAGATTTCAAAGGACATCGCACGAAACCCTCTTGGTGAATGGGGAAATGCTACTTCGCCTAACGTACGAGTAAAAGGTATTCGTGACTATGCGTACCTTGTTGTAAAACGACATGGTTCACCAATGCACTTCCGAGAAGTTGCTGAAGCAATAGAAGGTCTCTTCCAACGAAAGGCGCACACTGCCACAACACACAATGAGCTCATCAAAGACGAACGATTTGTACTAGTTGGCCGTGGACTATATGCTCTTACAGAATGGGGATACTCAGCAGGTGTAGTGAAAGATGTGCTACGAGATATTCTTGAAAAAGATGGACCACTCTCACGAGAAGAAATTATCGACAAAGTTCGAAAAGAACGATACGTGAAGGACAACACTATTGTAGTAAACCTACAAGACGGGAATATCTTTAGACGACTATCGAACGGAACATATTCTGTCGTAGAATAAAAATTAATTCATATAGCAGGTTTCTTGTCACTGTAATCCAACTGTCAGTCACCGTACTTTCGTACGTTTCTCGCCATTTAGATCTGACTCCTGGAAACTTACTCACCTGAATCAATTTAAGATAATGAGGTTATCCTAACAATGGGACGATTTGCTATGCAAATCGTCCCATTGTTGTTGTACAATAGTAGAAATGGAAGTAACTAAAATACCTGGGATTGGTTCATCAATTGGCTTTCTTGAGTCTGAAGATATTGACTATGGTCTGGTAGTCTTTTTTATTGGACTGTTCATAGTATTTTTTGTTTTTCACTATATTGGGCTATCGCAATCAAAAATAGTCAGTTTTGTTTTTGCGTTGGCACCTATCTGGCTTCCACTCATGTCCTTCCTTATATTCTTTCATGTATACATGGTTATGGTTGGAACAAAGTTTCGACTTAATAGTGGAAGAACTATCTATGAGATCATACTTCCTCCTGAGGTATTTAAATCTCCAGAAGCAATGGAGAATGTATTTACCCAAATCTACAATGCAGCAACTCCTGACAACCTGATGGAAACATATCTCGATGGTAAGCGTCCTTTACCGTACACCTTTGAACTTGTCTCACGTGGAGGGGATGTACATTTTTATGCAACAATTCCAAATAAGTTCATATATGGATTCACTGACAATATTTATGCGCAATACCCAGGCGTTGAACTTAAGAAACTAGAAGTAGATTACGCAGCAGAGATACCTAAAGACCTAAAAGGATGGTCTTTCATGAGCTTCCATTTTTCAAAGAAAAAATCTGAAGTGTACCCAATCAAGACCTATATCGATTTTGGTCTTGATAAACTACCTAAGGAAGAAGAAAAGGTGGATCCTATGACACCAATGCTAGAGATGCTTGCAGGCATCCGACCAAACCAACAGATGTGGATTCAAATTATTTGCAAAGCTCACAGAGAGCAAAGTTTTAAAAATGGACAATTAAAATCTGCAGAGACATGGGAAAAGGATGTAGAGGCAGAAATAGATAACATCATGAAGCGCGACCCTAAGACTAAAGGTCCGCTTGCTTCTGGGGACGCCTCTGACTTTGATGGGATGCCGCGAATCACTTCAGGTGAACGGGATAATATTGAGGTCATGGAACGCAACATGGGGAAAGTAGCTTTTGAATCAGCAATTCGAGTAGTCTACCTTTCAAACAAGGAGGGTGATTATGATGGGGGGTTATTTAGTCGATTCATCAGAACGTTTGCACAAACTGAAATAAAGGGGAGGAATGGTCTTGGAGTTAGATGGAGGACAGACTTTAACTACAACTTCATTTCTGACCCATTTGGTAAAAAAGTCCCCTCACTTAAACGACATGAACTCAAGGAGTATAAACAAAGACAGCTACACCCAAAAACTGGAGGAATGCACTTCAAAATAATGACTACTGAGGAACTTGCAACAATCTTTCACTTACCTGGCTCTGTAGCTCTTACTCCGACACTCAATCGTGTAACTTCAACACGAAGTGAAGCACCGTCGAACCTACCTATTGGAAACTTACCTATATAATTATGTCACTGAACACACTTGATTCTGAACCGAAAAAACCTCTTGTTAGTAAAGTAATTCTATCTATAGTACTTGTTTGTATTGTTTTTGTGATAGGGATCTACGTCAGAATACAGTGTAGTGCACCATCAGCAATAACAGAGCCAATTGCGCTTGAGGTAACCCCTGGCATGACCGTGCGTGACATTGCAGACGAAGCACAGCGTAAAGGATTGGTGCGTTCAGATGTAATTCTCTACGCAATTATTACCTATTCGCATGATCCTACAAATATTTATGCAGGAACTTTCGTGTTTGAAGAAGCTATGTCAGTGTTTAAAGTTGCTGAAAAATTAGCAAGTAACAACATAGAAAAAGATCTTGTTCGACTGACAATACCTGAAGGAATGCGGCTTACTGCTATAGCGGAGACTGCAGAAGCTCTCTTGCCAGACTTTGTTGTTGATGACTATCTTCTTATGACGGATGAATCTGAAGGGTATCTTTTTCCAGAAACATACTTTATACCTAAAACATTTACTGCCTCAGACCTCATTTCATTACAAAAAGAGACGTACGAAGAAAATATTGAACCTTTACGAGCTGATATTAAAGCATCCAGTCTTACGGAGTATGAGGTGCTTACACTTGCTTCTATTGTAGAAAGGGAAGCTAATGATGAGGAATCAATGGCAATGGTTGCAGGAATTCTGCTAAATCGACTTGCTATAAATATGGCACTGCAGGCAGATGCATCAATCGAGTATATTTTTGATACACCACTAAATGAACTGCCTGCGGGACAACTAGCATCAGAACTTCGGGAAACCCAGTCTCCGTACAATACGTACCTAAATACAGGACTACCACCGACCCCAATTGGAAACCCAGGGACTATGGCAATTACTGCTGTTGTGCATCCAACACCCTCAGAAAATTTCTTCTACATCACTGATAATGAAGGTACTTTCCATTATGCAAAGACATTCGCAGAACACAATAGAAATATCGACAAATACTTACGGTAATGCTAGCGTAACACCATGAATAAACCCCAAACAGTATTTGTAGGACTCTCAGGAGGTGTTGACTCCTCTGTGGCTGCACTACGTCTTATACAGCAAGGATACAACGTCGTTGGCGTGTTTATTAAAGTGTGGCAACCTGATTGGCTTGATTGCAATTGGGAGGCAGAGCGTCTGGACGCAATGCGAGTAGCTGCAAAACTCGATATACCATTTTTAACCTGTGACGCAGAAAAAGCTTATAAAGATGATGTTGCAGATTACTTCATACATGAATACAAGATAGGGAGAACACCTAATCCTGATGTTATGTGCAACAAGTACGTTAAGTTTGGAGCTTTTTTGGACTTTGCTGAACTGCACGGAGCTGATTATATCGCCACAGGACATTACGCTCAGAAAATAACTACCGATTCGGAGCCTTGTTTTGAACTCCATAGAGGGATTGACGTAAATAAAGATCAGACATATTTTTTATGGACGCTGACCCAAAAGCAACTATCTAAAACACTCTTACCAGTAGGGAATTCCCCTAAGTCCCAAATACGAAAAGAAGCAGACAGAGCTGGTCTAATTACTGCCAACAAAAAAGATAGCCAAGGAGTTTGTTTTCTAGGTCATATAGACATACCAGAATTTCTTTCTCATTATATTGATCTACAAAAAGGTGACGTTCTCAATCTTTCAGGTGATGTTATCGGCGAACATCTTGGAGCACTGGTATACACTACCGGGCAACGACACGGCTTTACCATTACAAATAAAGACACGCAAAGAGATGCGCTTTATGTCTGTAATCGCGACATTGAAGCAAACACTATCACCGTTGGACCTGACCCAGTGCGCACAGCTAACACTGACAACCTAACTATTGAATCATTAAATCTCATTGGGCAACCTGTTGAACTACTGCAAACATTTCAGCTGCAAACGCGCTATCGCCAGACACCAGTTTCTTGCAAAGCACTGTCTATAACTAAAGACAAAATGGAAATTGCTATCCTAGGAGAATCAGATGCACCTACCGCAGGTCAGTCCTGTGTACTATACGACGGTCCTCGATGCCTTGGAGGTGGTATCATAGCGTAATGTCAATTCAAGTAGTTAAAGCTGATGGAAAGAGTGAAGGATTTCGTGTTGAAAAATTACAACGATCACTTAAGCGTGCAGGGGCAACAAACAAAGAAATTTCTGACATTGTCAGTACGGTTGAAACAAATTTACATGATGGTATTACTACACAAGAGATATATCGCCATGCATTTGAACTACTACGTCAAAGTGATTCACCAATTCAAGCTCGTTACTCATTACGTAGGGCATTGTTTGGA
>JGI20153J14295_10003179_pt1 | contig 11158 bp, 10 predicted proteins | sample COG_03_FD_14295 | JGI IMG/M metagenome (IMG submission 14295) | reverse complement strand
TGGGTACGCGTTCGCAGCGTTACTCTATGATTGTCGATGACGGCACTGTCACTGCATTTAATCCAGAAACAGGTCCGGGTATATTGACCAGTAGTGCTGAAACTATTCTTGAAGCGCTTTAAAACCTATTGCATCTATTAATGTGTTTTATTCATTAATAGATGCAGCTTAGTTTTAGGTGTTAATTAAGACTCTTATCGCCTTAAGCTCAGCTGAAGCGTTAGCAATATGTGCGAGCGCTTCAGACTGACGGCTGGCAACAAATTCAATTTCTTCTTCGCGTATTGTGCCATTCAACTGTTTTAATTCTGTTAAACGATTTAATTCTTCACCCATGGTGCTGGCAACGCGCTCTTGTGCGGCTGTAATCAATGGCTGTGCGCGACCTTGCGCAATCGTTTGTGCAGAGCCAATCATTTTTTCTAGCTCGCCACGAATTTGTTTTAATATCGCTAAGCGAGTCGACTTCTTAACATGCTCAGCTAGCTTATTCATTTGTGCGTGCTTAATAATGGCGGTTAAGTCTTTGCCGCTACTTTCTAGCAATACGCGAATAGGTGTGGCTGGTAAAAAGCGATCAACCTGATATTTTTTAGGCGCACTGCATTGAATTGCAAAAAAGCATTCAATCATTAATGTGCCTGCCGGTATGGCTTTTAATTTCAGCGCCGCAATAGCTACGTTACCAATATCCATGCTCGAGACCATTTCCATGGCTTCGCTAATCATGGGGTTTTCCCAGGTAATAAATTCCATTTCTTCGCGTTGCTGAGCTTTGGCTCTATCGAAGCAAACGGTCACGCCTTCTTCTTTTAAGCCAGGGAAATACCCCGTTAACATATGATCACTAGGGTGAAGTACTAAACAATGTTCTGAGTGGAAATCATGATCGACACCAAAGGTGTCTAGCAGCATGGTCATATACGATTGCAATACTTCTGAACGCTCAGAATCAATAATGGTTTGAATCACATTTTCAGCAACGTCGTTATCGCAGGAGTTTAATTCCAGTAATTGATCTCTACCATTTTGTAATTCGTCTCTTACTGCTTGAGTATGCACAGCAGTTTCTGTGATAAGTGCTTCAAAATCTTCTGTTGATTGTGGAGAGTCGGTATTTATCCACGGCGCTAATCGCGTTTCAAATAATTGGTAAACTGACAAGCCAGCTGAGAAGCTGTGCGATAGTGCGTCTATGCCTTCGTTATACCAGCGATATAAATACTCTTGTGCGGTACCCGAAATATACGGAATATGTATCTTAATATCTTCGCTTTGACCAATGCGATCAAGACGGCCAATACGCTGCTCAAGTAAATCGGGGTTCATGGGTAAATCGAATAATACGAGGTGATGGGCAAATTGAAAGTTACGACCCTCACTGCCAATCTCTGAGCAAATTAATACCTGTGCGCCTGCATCTTCATCGGCAAAATAAGCGGCGGCTCTATCACGCTCAATAATCGATAGCCCTTCATAAAAGGCGGTACTACGAATGCCGGAAGTGAGATGCAGATGTTTTTCTAAATCAAGCGCGGTGTTGGGATTGGCGCAAATCAATAATACTTTTTGGCCGCGAACCGATTTCAGGAAGCCTTCTAACCATTCAACGCGTGGGTCTATAGCTAGCCAATCTTCACCGGCTTCTTGTAAGGCGCGTTCAGGATATAAGCCTTGATTACTTTGGTAGTCTGCAACACTTTCTAATGGATAGCCATGCTCTAGGCGCTGAGGAAAACCTTTAATAGCGGCACGCGTATTTCTGAATAGCACGCGGCCTGTGCCATGACGGTCAAGTAAGCGGCGGATTAATAACTGATGGTCATCGCCCTCTGAATTGTCTTTTGAATGACTCTCTGGCAGCTCACCAATATAGTGGCTAAGCTGTTTTTGTTGTTCGGCCGATAATGTTTCTTTATTGGCAAGCGAGCTAACAATGCTATTAAGCTCAACAAAGTGTCCTTGTTCTTCAATAAAGCTTGGCAAGCTATGAAAGCGCGCAGGATCGAGTAAGCGCAAACGTGCAAAATGGCTCTCAAGACCGACTTGTTCGGGTGTCGCAGTTAGCAATAATAGGCCGGCGCAATAGCGTGATAGCTGCTCGATGGCTTGGTATTCAACACTGGGGGCTTCTTCTGACCAGCGTAAATGGTGGGCTTCATCGACAATCATTAAGTCCCAGCCAGCATCGCAGGCTTTCTGCATAAGGGCTTTGTCGCTACACAATAAATCGAGACTACATAAAATCAATTGCTCAGATTCAAAGGGGTTGCCTTCATCGGCTTCGATAATGGCGTTATAGCGGCCTTTATCAAATAGAGAAAAGTGCAGGTTGAATTTTCTTAGCATTTCCACCAGCCATTGATGCAGTAATGGCTCAGGAACAACAATTAACGCTCTGCTGGCTAAACCGGTTTGCAATTGATGATGCAAAATCATGCCGGCTTCTATAGTTTTACCTAAGCCAACTTCATCGGCTAAGAGTACGCGAGGTGCATAGCGAGAGGCGACTTCATGGGCAATGTAAATTTGATGCTTGAGTAAGTTGGTCCTTGGACCCAATAGGCCGCGCGCTTCTGAGCACTGCAGTTGGTAGCGAAAGTGCAAGGTGGCTGCGCATAATTGAAAGGCGGAATTTCTATCGAACTGACCGCTGAAAAGTCTCTGCGTAGGCGAGCTAAGCTGAATTTGGGCAGAAATTTTTGACTCGGGCACAATATGTTCTGCGCCTTCATTATCTGTCGTAAGGTAGTAGTTAAGCTGATTTAACTCTTCAATAGCCGTAACGACAAGTGCGTTATTATCTATGTCGTTTAAGCTATCGCCAACTTGATAGAGAACGCGCGCCAGTGGCGCACTGTTAGCGGCGTAAATCCGCTCTTCTTCTAAAGCCGGAAAGCTTAACGTAATATGCCGACCATCAGTTTCAATGACTAGCCCAAGACCTAACTGTGGCTCCGCCTGGCTGACCCAGCGTTGCCCAACAACAAATTCCATACACGGTTCTTCTAAACTAAGTTTTTATTGCTAACGAGTGCCACTGTGAGCACGCGCCAAAAAAGAGAATGCGATTCTATCAGACTATCTCGGTATGGCGCGCGGACAAATGCACGGAATTATTGTCGACAACGTGTTTTTTTATGCGCTTAAGTTTTGGAGGCTTGGAATATGGCCTCAATTGAGTGATTAAGCGTGTCGTTAAATGCATTGTCTGATTGCTGCGCGCTGAGGCCTTCTGTTAGAGCGCGAGAAAAGCTAGCAATCATTCCTGTGTTTTCTGCAACGCGACGATTCGCTTCAGTACGATTGTAGCCTCCCGAGAGTGCGACGACGCGAATTATATTGGGATGGTTGATGCAATCACTATAAAAATTAGCCTGTTCTGGTGGTGTGAGTTTTAGCATAACGCGTTGCTTATCGTTGAGTTGATCAAGCTGTAGCAATAATTGCTCTTTGAGCATAGCTTCGGCGGCAGGCTTTTCGGTGCTGTTAATATCAACTTCGGGTTCAATAATAGGAATGAGCCCAGCTCGGCTAATATGCTTGCCAATAGCAAACTGCTGGGCAACGAGTTCGGCAATACCTTGGCTGTTGGCCAGTTTAATCACTGAACGCATTTTTGTGCCAAAGACATCTTGTGCTTTGGCTTTTTGAAGCAGGGCGTCTAGTTGGTCGATGGGTTTCATTAACTGCACACCGTTGGCGATATCCATTAAACCATTGTCAACTTTAAGGAAGGGGACAACGTTTTTTTGCTGCCAAAGAAACTTGGCTGAATTAATGCCATCAACATCACGGTCTAGCGTGTTCTCAAATAAGATGGCACCAAGCAGACGGTCACCACTAAAGCTAGCGCTAGTCATAATACGCGTGCGCATTTGATGCACGATATCGAACATTTCGTTGTCGCTGTTAAAATCGGTATCGTTAATGCCGTAGAGCTTGAGTGCTTTGGGTGTGCTGCCGCCGCTTTGATCAAGTGCGGCGATAAACCCATTGTCAGAGCAAATTTTGGCAAGTTGTTGAGCAAATATTGACATATTGAGTGGATATCCTAGATGAGGTTGAGGAATGCCAATGCTTAATGTTTTCAGCTGAAGGGGCTAGCTAATGCTTATCGAGACTAGCATGTAGCTTCATTCACGGTGCTTATACATAGATGGCGTTATTAGGTATTAGAGGGGCTGTAGGCGAGACAGTTCCTAAAAACAAACAAACTCATATAGGCAATATAATTTGAAATGATCTTTTTCTAAGAGTTGAGCCACGTTTAATGGCAAAGATGAGGAGGAAATAATGTATCAAAGGGTAATCTAGTGCCCAAACAAATTGCCCATTGCGGCCGCATAAGCGACAATAGCGGCCTTTTTTGCAAGGGTGACTTCCAGTAATTGGATAATAGTCATTGTCACTCATAAAACCCTCAAACTAGGAGTCATTTGAATGCCCTCACGCCGTGAATTAGCGAATGCGATACGCGCATTAACGATGGATGCAGTCCAACAAGCCAAGTCAGGACACCCTGGCGCCCCAATGGGCATGGCTGATATTGCTGAAGTGCTGTGGAATGATTTTATGCAGCATAATCCCGCTAACCCAGAATGGGCGAATCGTGACCGCTTTGTCATGTCTAACGGCCATGGCTCTATGTTGGTTTATTCTTTGTTGCATTTAACCGGTTATGCGCTGCCGATTGAAGAGCTGAAGAATTTCCGTCAATTGCACTCTAAAACACCGGGTCACCCAGAATACGGTTATGCGCCAGGTGTTGAGACCACAACCGGCCCATTAGGGCAGGGCATCTGTAATGCCGTTGGTATGGCGATTGCTGAAAAAACCTTAGCAGCCCAGTTTAACCGTCCAAGCCACGAAGTGGTTGATCATTACACCTATGCGTTTTTGGGTGATGGCTGTTTAATGGAAGGTGTCTCTCATGAGGCGTGTTCTTTGGCTGGCACCCTAGGTTTGGGCAAGCTAGTGGCCTTTTGGGATGATAACGGCATCTCTATAGATGGTCATGTAGAAGGTTGGTTTACTGATGATACGCCGGCGCGTTTCCGTGCGTATGGCTGGCATGTAGTTGCCGATGTAGATGGCCATGATCCTGAGGCGATTGCTGCTGCTATTAAAGAAGCCAAGCTGAAACGACTAAGCCCAGTATGATTTGTTGTAAAACAGTTATTGGTTTTGGTTCGCCTAATAAGTCCGGTACACATAATTGTCATGGTGCTCCATTGGGTGCTGATGAAATTGCTGCGACGCGTGAATTCCTTAATTGGCCGCATGCGCCGTTTGAAGTTCCAGCTGATGTCTACGGTGGTTGGGATGCAAATAAAGCGGGTAGCGAGAGTGAAACACAGTGGAATACGCAATTTGCTAGCTATCAGCAAGCTCATCCTGAATTGGCAGCTGAATTAACGCGTCGCTTAAATGGCGATTTGCCCGCCGATTTCGCTGAAAAGGCCGCGGCTTTTATTCAGCAGTCACAAGATAACGCCGACAATATTGCCAGTCGTAAAGCCTCGCAGAACGCGATTGAAGTTTTTGCCAATATCATGCCAGAAATTATTGGTGGCTCTGCCGATTTAGCAGGCTCTAATTTAACCTTATGGCCTGAAGCCAAAGGTATTAGCGCAGACGATGCTAGCGGTAACTACCTTTATTACGGTGTGCGCGAATTCGGCATGTGCGCAATCATGAACGGTATTGGTTTACACGGCGGTTTCCGTACTTTTGGTGCAACCTTCCTGATGTTTATGGAATATGCGCGAAATGCCGTGCGTATGTCTGCATTAATGGGCATACCCAATATTTTTGTTTATACGCATGATTCAATTGGCCAGGGTGAAGACGGCCCAACGCACCAGCCAATAGAACAGATTGCTAACTTACGCTTAACGCCGAATCTTGATACTTGGCGTCCTTGTGATGGCGCTGAAACAGCGGTGGCATGGAAAGCGGCATTAGAGCGTAAAAGTGGACCTTCGGCATTAGTGTTTAGTCGCCAAGGCTTGCCTGCGCAAAGTCGCAATACTGAACAGTTAAGCAATATCGCTCGCGGTGCTTATATATTAAAAGAATGTGCAGGAACGCCGCAGGTTATTTTAATTGCAACGGGTTCTGAAGTTGGCATTACGGTTGAAGCCGCAGAGCAGCTTAGCGCCAGTGGCGTAGCCGTTCGTGTAGTGTCAATGCCGAGCACTTCTGTCTTTGATCAGCAGGACGCCGCATACCGCGAAGCGGTATTGCCTAAAGCTGTGACTAAGCGAGTCGCTATAGAAGCTGCGCATGTTGATTATTGGCATAAATACGTGGGTCTTGATGGCGCGGTTGTTGGCATGACTACTTTTGGTGAGTCAGCACCGGGTAATGTTTTATTAGAGCATTTTGGTATTACGGGTTCAGCCGTTGCCGATAAAGTACATGCTTTACTGGCCGATTAATCCTTTCCCTCATTAAAGGGAGCGTCCGTAGGATGGTAGAGTTATGCGATTAGCAATTAATGGCTATGGACGTGTTGGGCGTTGTTTGTTGCGCGCTTGGCATGAGCGTGAAGATACGCAATCGTTGTCGATGGTCGCCATTAATGAATTGGCGTCACATGATGCGATTGCTTACCTTACACAATACGACAGCACCCATGGGCGCTTTCCTGCGGATGTCAGCTGTGCTGTAAATCATGGCGGCAGTTATGCGGACAACGCTACCGAGCAGCAATTACTGATTGATGAAGCTGGAATTAATGAAATTGCGATTGATTTGCTACAACAAGCCGATCAATCGCAACTGCCGTGGCAGGCGCTGGATATTGATTTAGTGATGGAGTGCACGGGCAAAATCACGACGGCCGTTGAGGCAAAAAAACATATCGATTCAGGTGCCAAGCAGGTTTTACTCTCTAATCCAGGTGAAGCCTTAATTCCGGCTTTGGTTTATGGCGTAAACCATCACTCCATCAATACTGAGCAAAGTATTTTATCGGCAGCCTCGTGTACCAGTAATGCATTAGTGCCAGTGTTGTCGGTGTTAGATAATGCTTTTGGTGTTGAGAACGGTGTAGTGACAACGATTCATGCATCCATGCATGATCAGCCGGTTATTGATGCCTACCACAGTCAAGACTTACGCCGTAATCGAGCGGCATCGCAGTCTATTATTCCTGTCGATACAGCGTTAGCGCAAGGTATCGATCGAGTACTTCCTCACTTGCAAGGTAAGTTTGTTGCTCACGCTTTGCGAGTGCCAGTCAATAATGTTTCTGCTTTAAACGTGACGATAAATTTACGTGCCGAGGTGACTGAGGCGCAGATCAACAACTGTCTTAAAGAGGCGGCTGAAAATACTTTAGTGGGTGTATTAGGTTATACCGAAGCTTTATTAGCCTCATGCGATTTTAATCATGATGCGCGTTCCGGAATCATTGATGCGAATCAAACGCGTGTGAGTGCTGGACGAACCGTCAATGTGCTTATCTGGTTTGATAATGAATGGGCTTTTGCTAATCGCATGTTAGATTTAGCGCTGTTTTTAAATAAGCAGTAGTTTTAGTTAAGACTTGAGCGTTAAGTGTTTTATTTAGTTTTTTAATTTTTATATTTAAAAGAAAAAGAGGAAGTTGTTAATGTCTTTGTTGTTAATGAAAGATCTTGATTTAGCCGGTCAGCGAGTATTGATCCGCGAAGATCTTAATGTGCCAATAAATGATGGCGAAGTCAGCTCGGATGCGCGCATTCGTGCTGCGCTACCCACTATCCAGTGGGCTATAAAAGCCGGTGCCAAAGTGATGTTGATGTCGCATTTAGGGCGGCCAGAAGAGGGTGCAAGCGCCGAGCAAAATCAGCGTACAGCTTAGCGCCAGTCGCTGCGCATTTGTCAACATTATTAGCCTCGGACGTTGCGCTCGTTAATGATTGGCAGCAGGGTGTTGAGTTATCTGATGGCGATGTTTGTTTATTAGAAAACGTTCGTTTTAATGTGGGCGAAAAAGCCAATGATGATGTTTTAGCAAAAGCTTATGCCGGTATTTGTGATGTATTTGTGATGGACGCCTTTGGCACCTCGCATCGTGCGCAGGCTTCTACCCATGGTGTTGCCAAATATGCACCGGTTGCATGTGCAGGCCCATTATTAGCGACAGAGCTTGATGCGCTTGAGCGTGCGTTGGCTAACCCTGAGCGTCCCATGGTCGCAATTGTTGGTGGTTCTAAAGTGTCGACTAAGTTGTCAGTGCTTGATACTTTGTCTGATAAAGTTGATCAATTAATTGTTGGCGGTGGTATCGCCAATACGTTTTTAGCGGCGGCAGGCAAGCCAGTGGGCAAATCATTGTGTGAGCATGATTTATTATCGACGGCTACAGCTATTGCCAGCAAAACCAATATACCATTACCAATAGATGTAGTGACGGGTGTTGAGTTTTCTGCAGCAACGCCAGCGGAAATTAAAGCGGCTGAAGCAGTGGCAGACGCAGATATGATTTTTGATATTGGTCCACAAAGTCAGCAGCAATTAAACGATATTTTAGCGCAAGCCAAAACCATTATTTGGAATGGGCCGGTAGGCGTTTTTGAATTTGACCAATTTGGTTTAGGAACAGAAGCTATTGCTAATGCTATTGCAAACAGTGATGCATTCTCTATTGCTGGGGGCGGCGATACACTCGCGGCTATTGATAAATACAATGTGGCCGATAAGATATCTTATATTTCAACGGGCGGCGGTGCTTTTTTGGAATTTGTTGAAGGTAAAGTACTGCCAGCGGTTGCCATACTCGAACAGCGCTTTAATGAACAGTAAGTTTGCTTTGTTATAGCGTGATGGTTTTAACGCGAAAGTGATACCTAGGATGGGACGCGATGAATAGGGCTAAAATGAATATTGAAAAGCTACGAAGCGAAATGAAGCCGCTCGATGTGAGTCAGCCCTATATTCCTAGTGCAGATGAAGAGGCTTACCTTGCCTTTTATGGTATAGATTTCCAGCAATCCTTAGCGCATGTCAGGCAATATTTTGGTCATCTACCCAGTATTGATCTATCGGCTAAGCCGCAGCGTATAGCTTGTCATTACTTTGAAAATATCAATGCTGCTAGAACCTGTTTTATCATTCATGGCTATATGGATCATACGGGTTTATACGGCAAGCTAATTAACTATCTGCTGCATCGAGGTTGCAGCGTGGTCATGATGGATATGCCAGGCCACGGTCTTTCATCAGGTGAGCCTGCAACCATCGATAGTTTTGGCGACTACAATTTAGCGTTGCGACACTGCCTTGATTTTTTTCATGGAAAAACAACTAGTCCTTGGCATGCTATTGGCCAAAGTATGGGTGGTGCAATTGTCATGGATTATTTGCTCAGTCAGCAAGGTGATACGGCCGAGGTGTTTGATAAAGTGTTGTTACTTGCGCCATTGGTGAGGCCGGCGGGTTGGTTGAATGTTCGGCTGATGCACTGGGCCTTAAAGGGGTTTGTGAGTAGCATTAAGCGAAAGTTTAAACGTAATACGCATGATGACGCTTTCGTTGATTTTATGGAAAATCACGATCCATTACAGGCTAAGCGGATTCCTGTGCAATGGGTGACAGCGATGTTGCAATGGGAAAAAAGATTTCAGCAGTTAAGTTGGAGTGAAATGGAGTTGTTAGTTATTCAGGGCGAGGGCGATGCTACTGTCGACTGGCGCTTTAATTTAGGTTGTATCCGCAAAAAATTCCCACAATCTAAGCAGTTTAGAATACAAAATGCGCGTCACCATTTAGTTCGTGAAGATGATTATTATTTTGAACGCGTGACACAGGCGGCAGATATTTATTTTGATCGTCGCAGAGATTTAAGAAATTAACCAAAATGCTTGTCATTTTTTATGCATTGAATACTTAAAGTGAGTGACAGTATTGATGACGACAGTAACTAAAATATGAATGACGACAGACATGTCGGCAAACAATAAATAATTGGATCAAAAATATGTCAGAAGAATTAGATAACACAGCATTAGTCACCAGCTACGAAACGATATTGTCGGAGCTTGGGGAAGACCTAGATCGAGAAGGGCTTCACAATACTCCCATGCGAGCGGCAAAAGCCATGCGAGCCATTACGCGAGGTTATGGGCAGTCACTAGATGATATCGTTAATGGTGCGGTTTTCGAATCGGGCACNGANGAAATGATCGTTGTTAAGAGTATTGAACTTTACTCTATGTGTGAGCATCATATGTTGCCGTTTGTGGGTACTTGTCANGTTGGCTACATACCTAATGGAAAGGTTTTAGGCTTATCAAAGTTTGCAAGAATTGTTGANATGTATTCAACNCGATTTCAAATACAAGAAAGACTGACTCGACAAATTGCTGATGCAGTTGAATCGGTTACTGGTGCGATTGGTGTGGGTGTAATTGTTGAAGCCAAGCATATGTGTATGATGATGCGTGGTGTTGAAAAGCAAAATTCAGTGATGGGTTCATCCGTTATGTTAGGCGAGTTTCGTGATTCCTATAACACACGCCAAGAATTTTTAAGACTGTTGGGTGATTTAGGGTAAATATAGCAAGTTAACTACTTATTTTTTCTAGCGAGCATAGATGAAATATATATTATCGTTATTGATCTGTTTAGGATTAATTGCATGCGAGGCAGAATCGGATCCTGATGCCGCTGGTGCTCGGGATTCAGAAAGCTGTCCTAGCGTAGGTGATTTAACGGTAGAGCGATCTTCAGGTTTAGGCAGCGGCGGTCGCTGTTTAATTAGTGGAACATTNACCGANACGGCAACATTGAGTGCNGNTTCTGAATGGCACCTTAATGGTCCTTTAATTATTGGTGATGGCGCTTCAGATCCGTTATTCACTATAGAGCCTGGCGTTGAGATTTTTGCAGGTGAGAACGGCTCCAGCTTTGATTATATTTACGTTGCCCCCGGCGCCTCTATTAATGCCATAGGAACAAAAGATAAGCCTATTATATTATCGTCTGATGACGAAGATTATGAAGGCAGTGGTCAATGGGGCGGGTTGATTATCGAAGACAGCTCCGCGACTTCTGGTCAGACGCGATTAAAGTATGTCGTTGTCACAGAGGCGGGCGCCGAAGTGACAGTCGGTAATAAAATCTATGCGGATAATATTGTCTTAGAGGGTGTTCATGACAATACGTT
>JGI20153J14295_10003177_pt1 | contig 11162 bp, 11 predicted proteins | sample COG_03_FD_14295 | JGI IMG/M metagenome (IMG submission 14295) | reverse complement strand
TTCTATTGATTGTGGGTCAACCGATGTTCTTGCTGTTGCACGGGCTAATGAACTTGGTGTTGATATCATTATTACAGATCATCATCAAGCGAAAGAAGTGTTGCCAGAAGCGGTAGCAATTGTAAATCCACAGCTGGGTGATACCTACCCATTTAAAGGTTTGTGTGGGGCAGGGGTTATTTTTAAAGTAGTACAAGCCTTGATTACTAAAGGTGATTTTGAATTGAAAGAAGGGTGGGAAAAATGGTGGTTAGACATGGTTGCAGTAGCAACTATTGCCGACATGGTTCCTTTGCGTGATGAGAATCGCGCACTTGCGACATATGGTTTGCAGGTGCTACGTAAGTCCCGAAGGCCTGGGCTGCAACAATTGTTGCGCAAACAAAAGGCTGATCAACGATATCTCACCGAAGATGATATTGGATTCACTATTGGACCGCGCATTAATGCTTCTTCACGTATGGGTACGCCAGAAGATGCATTCGGTATGCTTTCGACTGTTGATGAGGGTGAAGCAGGGATGTTTGTTGATCACTTAGAAAAGCTGAATAATGAACGAAAAGGAATGGTGGCTTCCATGACTAAAGAAGTGCACAAAAGAATGAAAACTCTTCTGGAAGTTCCACAGGTGATTGTGCTTGGGAATCCAGAGTGGCGTCCATCACTGGTTGGTCTTACTGCAAATAAACTTGCGGAAGAATATAATCGTCCAGCCTTTGTGTGGGGGCGAGATGGGAATGGAAAAATTAAAGGTTCATGTCGCTCAAATGGGAGCACGAGTGTAATCGCTATCATGGAAGGAGTTGCTGACCATCTGCATGGGTTTGGGGGACATCATATGGCAGGAGGTTTTGAGGTAGCTGAAGACCAGATTCATACACTCCCACAAGCGATGAATGATGCGTATGTTGCAATGGGTGACGCAGCTACCATCGACACTGAACTTGTTGCAGACCTAGACCTAACGCTTGCTGACATTACTGCAACAGTTCTTGATGAACAAAAGATGCTTGCACCATTTGGTATGGATAATGCAAAGCCACTGTATAGACTCACCGGTGTTATTGCTTCAGAAGTTACAGTTTTTGGAAAAACAAAAGAACATACAAAGCTACAGTTTAATACCAAAGGATATGCACGTGAAGCAATTGCGTTCTTTAAAAAACCAGAAGATTTTACTGTAACACCAGAAGCTGGTGTATCGCACACACTCCTGGCACATTTAGAACAGTCACATTTTATGGGTCGACTTCAAACGCGCTTACGAATTGTGGATGTTCTATAATTGATTCAAGTCATCAACTTCATATGCCGAACGTGTTATACTACGGTTAACCGTAGTATTTATATTTTATGACAAATGTTTCGAAGCATGCTTTAGATACAAAACACCAGGAACAATTATTTTCGCAGCTTGCACAACTTGTCCATAGCTCTAGTAAAAATGAGACAGGGGCATTTCTTAGTGAGTTGTTTACTGATTCCGAACAAATAATGTTCATTAAGCGTTTGGCTGTTGTGCTATTGCTTTCCAAGCAACAATCCGCGTATCGTATTTCTAAAACTCTGAAAATGAGTGAATCAACTGTAAGCCAGATTCGTCTAAAGTATGAATTTGGAGAGTATGATTCTATTATTAAAATATCTAAGAAAAAAGAATTTGATTCAAAACAGTTCTGGTTAACTTTAGATGTTTTATTGCGAGCAGGAATGCCCTCAAGAGGGAAAGACCGATGGAAGTCTTTGAGGTAATACTACGGTTAACCGTAGTATACAGAGTGTGGTATAGTTGTTGGAATTTTGGAAATTATAAGTAATAAGCTGATACTGATATGATTAAAGTAACTGTATTTACAGATGGGGGAGCACGAGGTAATCCAGGACCTGCTGGTGTTGGTGTACAAATCCTTGACGAAAAAAACGAGGTACTAAGTGAACTTTCTGAATACATTGGTGAGGCAACAAATAACGTTGCGGAATATACTGCTGTAAAGCGAGCTTTGGAACACATGCAGGAACTTCTTGAAGACTCTAAAGCAGTACAGGTGGCCATCAATCTCGATAGTCAGCTCGTGGAGCGCCAACTAAATGACGCATACAAGGTAAAAGATGAAACTCTTAAGGTGTATTTTGATGCTATTAAAGGAATGCTTGATGAATTTGCATCAGTAACATTCACCCATGTTATGCGGGAAGATAATAAAGAAGCCGATAGACTTGCTAATGAAGCTATTGATGAGAACGCTTGATTTATTCCTCATCTAGAGTTATCTTATCTATACGTTATTTTAGGAGAATAAAAATGGACGGAACTACTATGAGCGATTCTGCAGGCCAGCAGGATGATTGGAATAAAGGGCCATCAATGACACCGGTTATGAGCCCAACGGCAACGCCGGCTCAGATACTTGAGTTCCTGGAAATTGAAAAAGGGACAGAAGTTCGGTTTTCAGCAGATGGCGAAGGATATGAGGTTGCGAAGATTGATCCTGATGGTGCACTGCACCTGAAAGGTCGTCGAGCACCAGTGTATCCAGCTTCAGACTGGGTGAGGGTTTGATGGATTGAGAATAATTGTGCGGGCCGAAAAGCCCGCACACCCGAAGACTGTCGTCGCAAAAAGCGNCGACTTTTTGTATGTGCAATACATGNCTTGACGTCAAGCGTATACAGGAGTATTTTGAGATTAGCAGTTCTTCCCNGGGNGACTGCTTTTACTGNACANCCCGGTACAAAATGAGGTGAGAATTATGTTGTTAGTCATTTGTACAGCTGTTCTTCTGGCAGTAACAGGAATCAAGGATTATATTTCCTTCTCGCGCCTCCTTTCTGTTGATGGTAAGCGGTGACCGTCGTCTGCTCTAAGTCGAGTAGACTGAAAAACCGCAGACCTACTACTGGCCCATTCCCTACTGTTGGGAATGGGCCACCACTACGTCTGCTACACTACAAAAGTGAGCAGTTTTTATTTTTATACTGGAGTATTAGGGCTTGCATTTGGAGTTGCATTTGCATCGCTATTTCAAGTTGAGTTTATATATATTGTTTGGCTGGTGATGTTGGCAGGGGTGATGTGGGTGATTGCTAGTCGAGACAGCAGAGCTGTTTCCTCAGACAACCTCGTACTGACGTCACTCTTTCTTATTGCTACTTGTCTTGGCATAATCCGTTTTGATCTTGTTTCATTTAATGAGGTAGATCAGACGTATGAGGCGCTTATCGATACTGAAGTCTTGCTCGAAGGGGTAGTTGTTCGTGAGCCCGATGTGCGTGAAAAAGTGACGCACCTGTATGTTCGCGTGGAAGATGAGCTGCTACTNGTTAAAACACATCGATATNCAGATGTTTCATATGGCGACCTAATTGTTATTGAAGGAGANTTGATAAAGCCTGAATCATTTGAGACTGATCTCGGTAGAANCTTTAGATACCCAGAGTATCTTCATGCGCGCGGTGTGTCNTATACGGTATCTTTCGCAGANGTGGTGGTACTTGAAAGNGGGCACGGAAATATTTTTATAACAAAAATACTCNAGGGTAAAGAATTGTTTATGNATAGTATTGAACAGGTGCTCCCTGAACCACAGGTAGGACTTGCTGAAGGTTTGTTGCTGGGAGTTAANCAGGCTTTGGGGGATGATCTTGAAACAGTGTTTCGAAAAACAGGCATTATTCACATTGTTGTCCTCTCTGGATACAACGTAATGCTTGTGGTCATTTTTATAACGTATGTGCTTTCGTATGTACTGCCGTATAGAGCTCGTGTTCCATTTGGAATTATGACTATTGTTTGTTTTGCAGTACTAGTTGGTTTATCTGCNACCGTGGTGCGCGCAAGTATTATGGCGTCTCTCATTTTGTTTGCACGTGCAACTGGCCGCACGTATGCAGTAATGAGGGCATTGTGTTTGGCGGGGGTAATTATGGTACTCATAAATCCATATCTACTAGTGTATGACGTAGGGTTCCAACTTTCATTTGTAGCAACGTTAGGACTTATTTTTCTTGCGCCGTTAATTGAGAATCGATTGCAACAAGTGCCCAACTTCCTGCAAATACGCGAGTTCCTTACCGCAACGATAGCAACACAAATCTTTGTGATGCCGATTTTGCTTTATAGTATTGGCGAGTTTTCCTTGGTTTCAGTCATTGTGAATGTATTGGTTTTGCCGATGGTTCCTATAGCGATGCTTCTTACTTTTATTACTGGTCTGATAGGTTTAGCTTCTCTGAAGCTGGCGCTGTTAATTGGTTTTATTACGAACATCTCTCTTTCGTATATCTTGGTTGTTGCAGAATTTTTCGCACAGGTTCCGTTTGCTTCATTCACAGTGCAGGCGTTTCCATTCTGGATTGTTATTGTTAGCTACGGGACAATGGGGTATGGACTCTATTGGGTGCACCATAAAAAGACATCTACGAAGAACATTCTTACCGGGTGGGTAATTGAGGATGAGTCAGTACTACTAGCTCGCATGCAAGAAAACTCCGTCACCCGGGCTGACGGAGTGACGGAGAAGATTCCTAGGTTCTTTCGATAGTTTAAATTCGGTTGGCCACTACCTCCCAGTTCAGGTTTGCAAATACCGCATCCACGTATTGCTTTTTTTCTGAGGGTGCGTAGTCGAGCATGTATGAGTGTTCCCACATGTCTACTGCAAGCACCAAGTCGAGGTCCACGAGTTGTCCAATGTGTTGTTCATCAACCCAAGTACATACTAGTTGGTTTGTTTGGCGATCGATGTATACCATTGACCATCCAACACCACGGGTCATTGCAATGTTTCGCACGTGCGCGATGAAGTCATCAGTTGAGCCAAATTGTGCCTCTACAAGATTCTTGAAGGTACCGTCTGGGATTTCCTTTGCTCCCTCTTGGAACTGAGTGAAGTAGTATTCATGGTTTCGCATCCCTCCAAACTCAAACCCAAGGCGTCGCTGCATTTCTGCTTTTGCGTAGGTGTCTGTTACGTTCGCCATTTCAGCATGAATGTGGTTTACGTGTTTTACATAGCCAGCATAGAGCCCGAGGTGTTCAGTAATAGTTCGTTCTGAGATTCCTTCCATTGTGGGAATTGTAAATGTTTTTGCTTGGTACATATATATAGGTTAGTGCTGTGTAATATGACTGTAGTGTATCATGAGAAATAATGAACAATACTACCATTCGGATTCGTCTCGCAATACTGTTCCTTTTGCTCTGCGGGGCTACAGTGATTTGGGTTGTTCCTCGTCTGAGTGCTGATCAAGGTACTGAGTATCTAACTGTTAGTTTTCTCGATGTTGGTCAAGGCGACGCTATCTTTATTCAAACACCTGATGGTGTAGAAGTGTTGATAGATGGTGGTCCAAACAATAGTGTGTTGCGTGAATTGTCCAAGCAAATGTCCTTCTTTGATCGGACAATCGACATGGTTATCGGGACTCACCCGGATGCAGACCATATTGGTGGTTTGATCGATGTCTTACAACGGTACAGGGTGAAAACTATTATCACGACTGAAAATCAAAGTGACACAAGCACTGCTTCTTCGTACGTGCAGGCGATAGCTCATGAAGGTGCAGGGGTTATCTATGCACGTGCCGGACAGGAGCTTGCTCTGGGTGAAGCAGTTACCTTACGAGTGCTATTCCCCGTGTATGAAACAAGTAAGATGGAGAGTAACGCATCGTCCATCATCCTCCAACTTGTGTACGGCGAAACAGAATTTCTCCTCACCGGAGATTCTCCAAAGCGTATTGAGGAGTATCTTGTACAAGAGGGTGTTGCATTAGAAAGTGATGTACTCAAAGCAGGGCATCACGGTTCACGAACCTCTACTTCAGAAATGTTTCTTCAGGCGGTAGATCCACAGTTTGCAGTTATCTCTGCAGAAAAAGACAGCCGGTATGGTCACCCTCACATAGAGGTAACTGACATGCTTTTTAATCATCGTGTAGAAACCTACGAAACTTCACAAGAGGGCACTATTACATTTCAGAGTGATGGTATGAGAGTTTGGAGGAAAATGGACTAGTGTCCATTTTCCTCCGGTCGCTACGAGAGTGGCGACGGCCGATATGAGCGTTAGCGAAACAGGCCGAGGTGGGTCGAAATCTATTTTTCTAACTCTGTGCCACAAAGAAACTATTTTGATTATATTTCAAAATCGTTGATTGAAAGAAATTGCTTGAGGTACAGAATGATATTGTCTATACAAGAAAAAACCCTTGCTCTACTGTTGTGTAGTGCAAGGGTTTTTTACAAAGTGTACTGAATTAAATCAAACGTGCTTTCTTGAGTGTTTGGTACGCTCCGTTTTTTGCGATGATTCGTAGTGCTTTTGCAGATACTTTCACTACTACGTGTGTATCAAGCTCAGGTACGAAGATTCGTTTTTTCTGGAGGTTAGGTTGTCGGGTTGTTTTTCCGCAAGGGTTAAACTGCGTCGCACGAGTGCGGTTACTGTATCGTCCCCCTATTTGGGTTTTCTTCCCTGTGATTGCGCATACTTTTGCCATATATATCGTTGTTTAGTGGCGCTATCGTACCACAATGGTTTAAATACGCAACCATGTTTGGAACAATTACTTGTGAGCGAGGACCGACCTATACAACTGAGATTTTTCAATGAGTTATGGAGGTACAGGATGATTGGAATAAAAGTGCTAAATATCGTACTATGGTCACACTAATTATATATATATGGAACAAATCGCAATCATTGTCGCACTTATAATTTCAATCGTTCTGCACGAAATGGCTCACGGGTATGCAGCTAATGCGCTTGGTGACCCTACGGCTCGTCTGGCAGGTCGTCTTTCTGGAAATCCTTTAGTACACTTGGATCCTTTAGGTTCAGTTATCATTCCAGCGCTACTGTTTTTTGGCAATGCAGGTATTCTCTTTGGTTGGGCAAAACCAGTACCGTACAATCCTTATAACCTACGTAATAAGAAATATGGTGAAGCATTGGTTGCTGCAGCAGGACCTGCAGTAAATATGCTTCTAGCATTTATTTTTGCAATGATTATTCGTTCAGCAGGTTTACTCAATCTCTCCGCTTCTTTTGTAGAGCTTGCTTCGTACATTGTGTACATCAATATCCTCTTGGCATGTTTCAATATGATTCCGTTCCCTCCACTTGATGGTTCAAAGATTCTTATGGCGTTCTTGCCATTTTCTGCGCAACAGAAATACCGAACGATGATTGCTTCAATTGAACGATACGGTTTTTTTGTAACATTTCTTTTCATTTTTATCTTCATTAATGTCTTCTGGGGACCATTTTCTGCGGTAATCGGAACTATCTTTGAGCTACTGACTGGCATGCGAACTTTTTAGTGTTATACACATTGGTTACTCTGGATAAGTAGGAACTAGTGTATAAATATAGATATGGAGGCCGACCCCGAAAGGGGTCGGCCGTTTCCGTGTATACAGAATTATTTAATATTAAAATTACTATGACAAATTTCTTTACAAGAAACATTCAAAAAAATATTGCAGTTGCTGTGATGGGTATTGCGCTATGTTTTGGAATGTTTGCAGGAGCTTCACAAACTCAGGCACAAACACAATCACAGGAGATGCAGGAACAGATTAATACATTATTAGCGTTAATTGCATCCCTGCAGGAACAGATTGAGTCTGGTTCTGGTGGAGGGGCTTCTGAGCCTGATGACGATGATACCCACGCGAGTACTGACCGTTTTGAGGTGGGTGCTACGGTAGTAACTACTGACCGTGTACAGGTACGTTCTAATCTTGTTTCTTGGTTTGCGCAAAGGAGTGTGCAGGATAAAGGTGCTGTAGGGGAGATTATTGGAGGTCCTTCTGAGTACCGTGGATATACATATTGGGAAATTGCGTATGAAAATGGTTGGACAGGGTGGAGTGCTGAAAACTGGCTAAAAGCAGAATCTAAGTTTGTAGATAACGAAAGTTCTGGTGAACTACAAATTAGTGTTTCATCAAATAGTCCTGATTCCTCAAGCATTGTTGTTGAGTATGATGATGTATCAGATTTGTACACAGTTTTAGTGCTCGAAATTGAGGAGAGAAATGGAGTTGATGTAGTTATCGAGGATATTACATTTGACGTTGATACTGATGATACAACAGCATCCTTTACGGACATAATTGATGAGGCAGTGCTCTACTATCAAGGTAGTGAACTTGGATCAGCAGATGTAAGTGTGAATGGTCTTATTGCATTTGAAAACATTGGTCTTGATGTTGATTCTGACTCATCTGTAGAACTTGTAGTGAAGCTCGGATTCGAGGAAGCAGAACGCTACGAATCGGGTACCAGGATCGATGTTTCATTTGAACGTATCGATGGTGCTGAAGATGAGAATGGTAATGATGAAGGAGATATGATTATTTCAGGATCGGCCTCAGGTGAGGAACACTCACTTATATCTTCGGGAGCTGTTGTAGACGTAACTTCTGTTAGTGAGGAAGTCGCTGGGAATACTGCTGAGTTCGAGTTCGAGTTTGAAGTTGAAGCGCTCGGTGAAGATATTTATATCTATAGAAATTATGACGGAAAGGATGGTTCAGTCCAGGTATTTATTGAACAGTCATCAAATGATAAGCCAGCTGGTGAATTTACAACGAGTCTTACGTCATCTGCTAACACCAGCGGTGCATATTATGTTGTTGAGGAGGGAGAAACAGAAGACTTTACGATTACTGCTAATTTTGAAGCAGAATCACTAGGTTCATTTAGGGTGTCATTTGATAATTTCCCATATCTTATAAGCCAAGCTGGAGGGCGAGTTCACTATGTTACTGTCGATGAAAAGACTCGCTACGTAATAATTGCTGGAGACGGAACAGATTCAAACGATGAAGATGAAGACCAGGATGAAGAAGAAGATGAAGAAGATATCTCCTACGATATTGAAATTACACATCCTCGAAAAAATGACAATTTCTATTCAGGGGATGTCGTACAACTTAATTGGCGGGAAAGTAATTTAGAGTATGAGGAAGCAATAGTAACGCTTGAAAGAAATAACTATTCAGTTCACCTTAGAGAGAATGTAGATGTGGGTGATCAAGGAGTCCGGGTTCAACTACCTGAGTATCAGGAGCTCGGTTTAACAGAAGAAGCTACGTATGATTTAAAATTGTGGGTATCTTACGTAAAAGATGGTAGTCCAAAAGCTGTTGCTGATACAGTGAGCATTAAGGTAGTTCCACGCTTTGCTTCAACTGATGAAGATGAAGACCAAGATGAAGATGAAGACGAAAATGAAGACCAGGATGAAGATGAAGACGAAGGGGTGGCTGGCATTTCAGTTGGAGATACCGTTGTTGTTACACGAGGACACTGGGCAAAGGACCGGCTTGCTGTCTTCTTTAGCGGGCATCAGTCAATCCAAAAGGGCAGTAAGGGAGAAGTGGTTGATGGACCTCGTAACTTTGCTGGAAGTCAGTGGTGGAGAGTAAAGTATGAGAATAAAAGGATTGCATACAGTCCAGCATCAAGTATCGCTGTCATGGAAGGCGAAGTGTTAGGTGCGTCCACATCGATTGATGCCTATCAAGAGCTCCAGGCTGCAATGACATCACTTAATGCAGCATTACTTCAATATATGGAGTAAATAACAACTGCACCCATCATAATTAAAAAAACCATGTCTTGGGCGTGGTTTTTTTGTTGCAATATTACACATATATAGTATTGTATGCGGGCTACATTATGGCAACAATAAATCAATTAACGCGAAAGCGACGACGTGATAAAGTATCCAAGTCAAATACTGGTGCTCTTCAGTCTGGTTTTAACTCAATTGAGAACAAACCAACTAGCTACGACTCGCCATTTAAGCGAGGGGTATGTACACGTGTAACTACAAAGACTCCACGTAAGCCGAACTCTGCAATTCGAAAGATTGCCCGAGTCCGACTTTCAAACGGTCAGGAAATTACAGCGTACATCCCAGGTATCGGCCACACACTACAGGAACACTCTGTTGTACTTGTACGAGGTGGACGTGTGAAGGACATTGGTGTGAACTACACTGTTGTACGAGGTAAATTCGATGCAACAGGTGTAGACGCACGACGACGAGGACGGTCACGATACGGAGCTAAACGACCTAAATCAGAATAAATTACTCACTAGCTTTGTTGGGCTTCGATAAAATAATTGTCAACGTGGGTTGACCACGCCTCCAATTATTTTTCTCACCCGCCTCACTAGAGAGCAATTTCTAACTGATTTAGAAGGGAAGAATTGCTTCCAAGACCAATTACAAATAGTTTATATTCGCTACAGATAGTAGACGCGGTTCAAGTCTTCGGACTTCGGAGCCAGACTATGCGAAGAATGAAAATAGGTTTATGCCAATTTCTCATTCGCATTAATTAATAACAATATGCGACGACCAATCAAAAAACGACCGGTAGTCAATCCAGACATGAAGTTTGGAAGCGTAGAAGTCGAACGACTTATTAACTACGTGATGCTCAACGGTCAAAAAGAAACAGCACGAAAAATCGTGTACGGAGCATTTGAAGTAATCAAGGACGCCAAAGAAGGTGGTGGTGATCCAATTGAAATCTTCAATACAGCAGTACGAAATGCTGGACCTCAGATGGAAGTACGGTCACGACGTGTTGGTGGTGCAAACTACCAGGTACCTCGTGAAGTTCGTCCAGAACGACGTCTTGCACTAGCACTACGTGCTCTAATTAAGGCATCACGTGGTCAGAAAGGACTACCTATGCACAAAGCACTTGCTTCAGAACTTATGCTTGCAGCTCGAGAAGAAGGAGCAGCAGTAAAGAAGAAGGAAGATACACACAAGATGGCAGAGGCCAATCGCGCATTCGCCCACTTCGCTTGGTAAACCCCATTTTGAACGAACTACTTCGGTAGCTTCACAAAAAAACCGCTCTCGGTACTCAGGTACCGTTCGCGGTTTTTTTGTTCTCTACCTCGTATTTCATTTCAAAATGAAATTTCCCAGAGTTGCGTAGGTTTATAATTACTGCATAATCATAGAGATGGAAAACTTTATCTTAGTAGTGCTCACTTCTTCAGTCATAGCTGGACTTGTATCCTTAATTTTAGGAAACTTTTTTGAGAATCGGCGTTACTTAAAAGACAAAAAGTTCAACTTATATATAGAATACTGCGACAAGTTAGACGGTATGTTTTCTGATT
>JGI20153J14295_10003173_pt1 | contig 11172 bp, 11 predicted proteins | sample COG_03_FD_14295 | JGI IMG/M metagenome (IMG submission 14295) | reverse complement strand
TTTCAATTTCATCTTCACTCCTTAAGTTAAAAGATGAACCAAAACCCTCCTCTAATCAAGTACCCCTATTTGTCTCACACACGCTGACGTCGGACAGATGCACTTGCACCGCCCGCTGTCACAGTTAACGTCTCATTACCTTCAGTCAAGTTGTCATTCAGCAGGGTTACGGATATCGTCGCTACACCACTTGAGTTGACGACTGCAGTGCCACTTAAGCCGCCTGAGACATCAGCTGAAGAAATATTTGGGCCAGAAAGCGTGTAGGGAACCGAGGTGCCTACAGGGACGTTGGTCGTAGAAAGTGTGAAAGTGGCGCTGGCGCCTTCGTTGACCTCTGGGCTGCCTGCGCTTAAGGAGTAAGTAGGGGTGGTGGTTGTTTCTTGAAATTTAACCAAAAACCCATCCATAACTCCATTAACTATCTGCCCATCAAGAGAATTTTCAGTGCTTCCGCCAATGTAAATCGATTCATCAACCCCTGTCGTTAAGGTATTGCCATTTACGTAGTTACCCGATGTCAAAAGTAGCTTAGTCCAACCCTCCGAACCGTCGGTACCAAATTTCGTAACAAACGCCGAAGTCCCTGAAGGATCAACATGACTATATCCACCGACATATATCGACCCGTCTGAACCAGTTGTAAGTGAATTTACGATATCAGCCTTTGCTGTTCCCAGAAGACGTGTCCAACCCTTCACTCCATCTGCGCTGTATTTGGTTAAAAATCCATCTGTTCCCCCTTGGGTATTTTGACCATCTAGCCAGCCGCTTGTAGTTCCGCTAACATAAATTGAGCCGTCTAAACCAGTAGTTAGTGCTAGACCATTTTGTTCACTAGGAGATCCTAAAAGAATCGTCCAAGCCTTGCTTCCACCTGCACTGTATTTGGTTAAAAATGCGTCGGCGCTTCCATTACTCTCTTCCCCATCTATAGATGCGCTACTTGTAAAACCAGTAACATAAATTGATCCATCGAGCCCAGTGGTCAGCGATCGGCCGTAGTCATAGCCATTTGAACCCAGCAATTGCGTCCAATTTTCAACTCCATCCGCACTGTAGTTGGCCAAGAATACATCGTAATTTCCGCTATTTTTTTGCCCCCCAAAATCACCAGCCGTATCTCCACTGATGTAAATTGACCCATCTAAACCTGTGGTCAGCGCATGAGCAGCGTCATATGCTACGGTGCCTAACACTTTTTGCCATACCAGAACTCCATCTGAGCTGAATTTGGCGAGGAAGGCATCGTAACCATGAATACTCCGGGAACCTCCGCTTGTGCTTCCAACGACATAAATTGATCCATCTGCTCCGACGGTGATTGCCTGTCCATAATCACCGCCCTCCCACCCAAAAACTTTTGTCCAAAGCTTCTCGCCATAAGAACTGTATTTAGTTAGAAATGCGTCTGTGGTGTTACCGGTGTAGCCTATAGAACCTTGTCCGTCGAGACCGCCATTGGTATATCCCGTTGCATATATTGATCCATCTGAATCTGTAGTTATCGAACGAACCGCATCATGGTAACGCCCACCTATAAGCTTCGTCCAAACCATGACTGGAGTAGTTGCCATGAGCCTCAGTCCTTATTTAAATTGAACGAAAAGCACCCACTGCCCAAGTCGTTGGCTGGGAATAGACTGGTTTGTTGCAGGAGAGGTCATATTAGATGGCGGGCGGTAAATTGTGGCATTCAAACAGGCTCAATTGCTGCCAGCACCGACGCTCACACCCGTCTGGTAACTGCGATCAGCCTGCAGGCGGTGAACGAATGACGTTAAAGGGGCCATCCCTTGCCCATAGCTGTGGATGACAATAGGTTCGACTTTATGATACTACTCAAAATTACGATAAATCAAAAAGTCGTCTTCATCAAACACTGCGTAGGTTACGCATGGATACGACAGGTTACTGCCTCCGAATAACTGCGTATTTAAGGCTTCGTGTGTGGGCGAGGCTATCTACATATAACGTAGACCACCCCCATGGGCCACGCCCCAAGCCCCATTTAGCAACAACTTTGAAACGCTGAACTTGGTTAGCTATGACACGTATGAGCCATCAGCACCAGCAACAGTGACCAACAGATTGTCTAAGTCGGCCACCCCAACTGAGCTGACAACGGTGTCGCAAGTGATACCAGCCACAGTAGGGTATGAATCGGCTATCTCTTGTGCAAACTCCGCAGTGAAACGAAGCTGGCACCATCATTGTGACGAATCAAGCTTGCCAAACGGCATAGCCAAGCTCTCTCAGCTTGATCGCCACATCAACCTCAAGATACTTGGCATCTGAGTAGCTCATAGGCTGCTTTAGGTCGGCAACCAGTGCAGACATCGCCCCATTCAAGGCCATGCTAGATAGTGGCCAGCTAAGCATCGGCTTGCTCACGACGCTCGCCGCAGACACATCATTCAACACTCAACACATTGATCTGGTTGGGCTGTCACTAACTGGTCTGGAGTATGTATAGGTTTGGCGGCGGGGGCTTTTAGTCTTTGTTCACAATATCAGGTGTGACCGCATCTATGACGTTGATGACTGTCTTGCCTGCATAGATGACTGTGGACGCTGCCGCATCGGTTACTGCTAATGCTGTAGCGCAGCCCGCCAGATTAGTTATGAGGCAGAGAACGCTTAGTGTGAGTAATACTGCTCTCATAGGTTAGTCCTTGGTCGGTATGAGGGTGGAATTTTAAAGGAAAGATGCATTTCCACGCCCCCAGCCCTACTTAGCGACAACTCTGGAACTGCTGAACTTTGTCACTTATGACATGCACGAGCTATCAGCACCAGCAACGCTGATGGTTTTTACGTCTCTTGATACGCTTTTATTTGCGTTTCGTAGCGGCAAAAAACTCTTTTCCTTAACAGGAACATAGCTTCCTCGTGTGTGGGCGAGGCCATCTATATATAACGTAGACCACCCCCATGGCCCACGCCCACCCCTATTGGGACAACGCTGGAACCGCTGAACTTGGTTAGTTATGAAACGTACGAGCCGTCAGCACCAGCAACAGCTATCAGCAAGTTGTCTAAGTCGGCCACCCCAACTAAGCTGACAACGGTGTTGTAGGTGATACCAGCAACACTGGGGTAAGCATCAGCGATTTCTTGTGCAAACTCTGCTGTGAACTCGCCGCTGCGAACAACTGTAGTTATCAATGGGTCAATTTCAGCGTAGTTGAAAGCAGTACCGTTATAAGAAAGCGTGTGCACTGTGCCGTTGTCCACCTCAATTAAGCCTTTGAGCATGGATACGGTGCCGAAGAGATCAACGATCACATCCAGTGTGTTACCGGCGACCACTATTTTAGAGGTGTCGTTCACAGTTGTTGATGCACTTGCATCGCCTGCTGTTACGGTTAGCGTTTCAGCGCCTTCAGTTAAGTTGTCGTTTAGTAGAGTTACAGATATCGTAGCGAGGCCACTTGCGTTGACAACCGCAGTGCCGCTTAAGCCACCTGAGACATCAGCAACAGAGACACCAGAGATTGTGTATGAAAGAGAGGCTCCAGAAGCAACGTTTTTTGCAGTGAGTGTGAAGGAAGCGGTACCTCCTTCGTTGACCGAACTCGGAGAAGTCAAGGTGTAAGTGATTGGAGTTGAGATATCCGCAGCTGTTATTTTTCCGGCAACGTAAGAATTACTAATTTCAAAATTCCCGAGGTCGTCGTAAAAAGAAAAATTAAAACTAAGAGTCTTACCCACGTCAACGGCAGACACAACAAAGCTCTCGGTTGAGTCTGTCAGGAATTGGTATATTCCATCCAAGTACCAACCTATCCCCACTGAATAATCGGAATTGCCATCTAAATCCAGATAGCTGACTTCTGCCGAGATAGCGTTTCCAGGTTCCAGAACCCCACGATAAACAGGATTGCTGAAAGTAGCAGGGTTATTCAGCTGTTGTGCCGTTTTTGTGTATTTGATCGAGTACTGTGCATCCAGACCATAAGACCCAGTCAAACTAGCATAGTAGTTTCCTGATTGCGTATGGCATTCCCCCAAATCAGTAGACATCTAAGATGTTCAACTGAAATGGAGAATTTGAGATGCAAAGGTCGAAATACACAGCCGAGTTCAAGTCTGAGGCTGTCAAGCAGGTGGTGGACAAGGGCCATACGGTCGTCGATGTTGCCTCGCGCCTAGGATTGGGCGAAGGGGTTTTGTACAACTGGGTTCGCAAGTCCAAGGCCGCTGATGGTGTTCCGGTGGGAGACATGCGAGCGATGCAGGCCGAAGTGGCAAAACTCAAGGCTGAGTTAAGGCGCACCACTGAGGAGCGCGACATCCTAAAAAAGGCCGCCGCGTACTTTGCCAGACAGTCCGAGTGAAGTACGCGTTTATCCAGGAGCACCGAACAGAGTTCACCTTGAGCGGCATGTGCCGGGTGCTGGACGTTCACCGCAGTGGCTACTACGCGTGGTTGCAGGAGCCCTTGTCACCAAGGGCCGTGGAGAATCAAGCCCTGACAGCGCAGATCAAAGAGTTCTATGACCAGAGCATGGGCATCTACGGCAGCCCCCGAATCTTTTGTGATCTGAGGGAGGCTGGTGTTCAGTGCAGCGAGAACAGGGTGGCTAGGCTCATGCGGATGGCTCAAATCAAGTCAGTACGTGGCTACAAAAGGCCACGTTACAAGGTGGGCCGGCCCTCACAGGTCTCGCCCAACCAGTTGCAGCGCCAGTTCCAGCAAGACGAGGCCGATCAAGTTTGGGTGACCGATATCACGTACATCCGCACGTATGAGGGTTGGCTGTACTTAGCGGTGGTGCTGGACTTGCACTCAAGGGCGGTGGTTGGCTGGAGCATGAGAGGCAGCATGGAGACCACTTTGGTGCTGGACGCGTTGACGATGGCGGTATGGCGTCGCCGACCCAAGGGATCGGTCATCATTCACTCGGATCAAGGTTCACAGTTTGGCAGTGATGAGTTCAGCCGCTGGTGCAAGGAGAACCGTTTAAGCCCCAGCATGAGTCGAAGAGGCAACTGCTGGGACAACGCAGTGGCCGAATCGTTCTTCAGTAACTTGAAGAGTGAAAAAATCAAAAAGAGGATTTGCAAAACAAGGCAGGAGGCCAGGTCTGAAGTCTTTGAGTACATTGAAGGCTTCTACAATCCAGTTCGGCGTCACAAACATCTTGATCAGCTCAGCCCCCTTGAGTTCGAGAGGCGTCAAATTGCGTTATGAAGAGTGTCTACTGATTTGGGGGAATGCCAGTAACCGAAAATTCAATGTCGGAGTACGTCCCGTATTTGGTTGCAATCGCATACCCCGTTGAACTCAGTAGGCTGAACGACGACACACTTCCCGCATCAAAATTAGAATAGTCCCATGTGTAGTCATCTACCTGAATACGGTAGGTGCCCGTTGAAAGAAAACCGAGGTCGAAGATGTCAACGTCTGGTCCATATGTCCCTTGAGCATAAGTTAACTCACCAGAACTCCACTGCCCCTCTACAAGCTGGCCATATGGCGCTGAATAATCGTAGGTGGAATCTTTTAGATCAAATGAGCCTGCGTAGTAAGAAGATTCGTCCAATTTTGAAAAATAGGCCATCTAAATCTCCTCGGTAAAAAACCGACTTTTGTGATGCAAATGATGTGTTCAGCCAACATGGCTGGAATAATCTGTAATTTTCAGTTTACTACCCCTCTACCATCCTGATTGGGTTTTGCACATTTTGCATCGTAGCCCCGAGGCCTTCTTTTCTACTCTTGCCTCTGGATCAAAAAGGGGACACCTACGATCCTGACCTGTTAAAGCAGCGCTCCACCGTCCCCTTTTTTATCTAAGCAGGCTCAATAGTATCCGAATGACTAACCATCCTACGCCCCAGAAAGAGGTGTTAAAAACCTCGTGTGTGGGCGAGGTCATCTATGGATAACGTAGACCACCTCCACTCCCAACCTTTTTGGACGATACTCCAATTACCTTAAAACCACTTTCTAACAATCATGGTCACTAATGTTGGAAATCCGTACCCAGCCTATTTCCAGCCTACTGGCGATGGCCTGATAGATGCGACCACAAACGGATATTTTTGGAAAGTGGATGAAAGCCGCACTATCGATATCGCATTAGCGAATGGTTTCGACGGTGAGTATTGGCATGAACCAGCGCAGATGGCGTTATGGCTAACGACTGTCTCGGAAGAAATCTCTTATTACACGAACATAAAGTTCAATTTTTCCGGCTTTTATGTCAATCCAATTGTGGCTGCGAGCAGCGGTGCAGAAATCACGCTCTCAGCGGACGCTAGGTACCTTCTGTTCAACTCAAGTGACAGTTGGGCATTGGGGTTTTTTCCAAATTCTTCTGTCGATGCTCTATATCCCGGGGCGCCGGGGGATATCTACATCAACTTTAAAAGTGAGGCCAACTACCTACCAAGCTACGAGCTTGGCTCTCAGGGGTGGTTTCTGTTACTACATGAGATGGGACACGCACTAGGCTTAAAACATCCTCATGATGATGGCGGCACGGGGCGGCCCACTTTTAATAGTGCTGGCTTTGGGCAGATGGACACAGACATCATGACGGTGATGTCATATGACGACGACGCTAAATGGAACTACTTCAGCTGGGATCCGGCAACTCCAATGATCTTGGATGTCTATGCACTTCAGTACTTGTATGGGAAAAACACAGAAGTTAACTCGGGTAACGATACGTTCACCCTCACAGATGACAACCTTTACCTAACGATTTGGGACCCATCCGGAGCAGACGCAGTAGATGCTAGTAAAAGTACGGTTGGTTGGACCATATATCTACCCGAAGAGAGCCTTTCTAATCTATCAGACACTCGAGCAGGCATAGCCGTGCCAACTCGTGACTGGTATTCAAGCGTGCCGCAAACTCTGCGTTGGCTGGCGGGGGACTACGAAAACGTGATTGGCTCTGGGTACGCTGATACGATTAACGGGAACCTATTCGCTAATATGCTGTATGGCGGTCAGGGTAACGACACTATCTTTGGCGCTGGAGGAAATGACTTCATTGATGGTGGTTTTGGGATCGACACAGCGAAATACAAGGGTACAAGTAGTTCGTACAGCATCACCGCCTCTCCCGGCGGCTCGGGGGTAGAGGTTCTCTCGGCTGCAGAGGGGCAGGATACTCTTTTAAATGTTGAAAAAATTCAATTCACAGATGGTACTTTCAACATAGGTGAACTTATTCAAGCTACGGCGAGCACGCCTTCCCGTAGCCTACAGATTGAAGATTTTTTGCTTTTAGAACAGGCCACGAAGCAAGGAGAAATTCTCAACCCTTATGAGCACGTACTAACGATACATTTAGTGTTCACAGGAAAAGGTCCCAGTGCGACTGACTACAACAATAACAAAGCATACATCAACGCAAATGGCATGAACGCATACGTCGCAGCGGTTGGTGGAGTGAATGCCAACGTATCCGATAAAGCACTAGCTATTTCAGTGCTTTCAAGTTTAGGTTTGCAAAACATATGGACCTCCCAGCAGATGGAGGCCTACTTAGCAGCGAATTCAAACGTCCGTGTTCAAGCGATTTTGGACCTCGCCTCCGCCGTGTCGAATTACGGCGGATCAGACAAGGACATGCTGGCCGTAAAAGCTTCTTACAACGCTGCGATTAGCGAGGCATATTTAGATGCATCAAAACTGGTCAGCGATGTTCCAGCTTCTGCCGCCAGTTACTCGATCTCGAGCAACTTTTCTAATGCAGATGAAGGTGGCACGGCTTCTTTCACACTAACCACCAAGAACGTTACAGCTGGAACTGCTGTGCCTTATACGATCTCAGGTGTATCCGCTGCTGATATTTCAGGGTCATTGAGTGGTACAGCATTAGTCAACACTAGTGGTGTTGCCACCATCTCAGTCACTTTAGTCAACGACAACTTAACTGAAGGCGCTGAAACGCTAACCGCAACAGCAGGTGGTGCGAGTGCATCAACAACCGTTAATGACACCTCTAAAACAGTGGTCGCTGGTAACACTTTAGATGTGATCGTTGACCTCTTCGGCACCGTGTCAATGCTCAAAGGTTTGATTGAGCTGGACAACGGCACAGTGCACACGGTTGCTCACAACGGCACTGCTTTCAACTACGCTGAAATTGACCCATTGATAACAACAGTTGTTCGTAACGGTGAGTTCACTGCAGAGTTTGCGCAAGAAATCGCCGAAGCCTACCCCATTGCTGCCGGCATCAAGTACAACACCGTTGTCAGCTTAGTTGGCGCTTCTGCAGTTGATGATTTGTTAATCAGCGTTGCTGGCGCTGATGGTTCTTACGTCTCTTGATACGCTTTATTTGCGTTTCATAGCGGGGAAAAAATTGCTTTCTAATTAACGGGGACAAGGCCAGCTTCCCCAATGTGGGTGAGGACATCTACATATAACGTAGACCACCCCCATGGCCCACGCTCATCTATGCGACACAACGTTCACCTTCGGTTATTCTTATAAAAACTATTAGACAAAGCTCCGCATGAACAGCAGCGATATAGACGGCAACCGTTTCGCCTTATTTTTTTTAATCTGTTGGACAGCTATCAAAGCAGGCTTGCTTTGGGCGGTTGTGATCGTGCTTGACCGCTTCATCATCACTGACATGCGGCTCGTCAACTTGGACGACTCTTCACTATTCCTGCTTTGCCTGCTGCTAACAGCAACCGCCCGTGGTGCGGATGGGTTGATAGACAAGTTAACTGAGCCTGCGAAAGTAGACAAAGGCGGCTGGAACAAGAAGCGAACCGATCGTCTTCTCAACATGGTGACTCATGGACGCTCAATTGATGAGATGGCTATGGAGTTTGAAGTTTCGGAGGACTCAGTCAGAGCCAAGATGGTTAGCTGCAAGGTTTGGGATGAATACCCGTACCTAAGAGTTGAAAGCCTTGAAAAGCAATTGGAGGAGGCAAAGGAGTCAGCAGAGGGCAAGCGAAAGCGCCTAGCCCGTGGAGCGAGCACTGGCACCGAAATGCCCAACCTGCCACCGATACCTCCCCCATCAGAAAACAAGGCGCTACACCGTGCTAAAGCCCCCTTCGACAAGCTCATTGGTCTTAAGGGCGTTAAGGCCGAGATAGAGTCATTGATCGCTCTGGCACAGGTTAGAGACATGCGGCGCAAGCAGAAGCTACCTGTATCTAGCCCGGCGTTTCACCTTGTATTTACAGGCAACCCCGGAACGGCAAAGACAAGTGTTGCTCGCATACTTGGAAAAATCTACAAATCCCTAGGGCTGCTGTCTTCAGGACATGTGGTGGAAGTTAGCAGAGCTGACTTAGTTGGGGAATATGTTGGTCAGACAGCACCTAAAACGGCAGCAGCGGTGAAGCGTGCGCTTGGTGGCGTGCTGTTCATTGACGAGGCCTACACGCTAACCGCTTATCACGGCAATAGCGGGACTGAAGACTATGGCCTTGAGGCAGTTGATACGCTGTTGAAGCTGATGGAAGCTGATGGAAGATCACCGAAATCGCTTTGTTGTGATCGCAGCTGGCTACCCAGATTTGATGCAAGAGTTCATCCGCAGCAATCCGGGGCTTGAGTCTCATTTAAAAAGACCATCAATTTTGACGACTACTCCGTTAACGACTTGATGGATATTTTTGAAGGCATGTGTAAAAGCTATAAGTTGAAATTAGCACCCGCAGTCAAAGAGGTCGTACGAAAAACCTGCGCCGAGATGAAGACAACTAAGGGGCACCGCTTTGCCAACGGTCGAGACGTGAGGAAATACTTTGAACAATGTGTCGAGCGCCAAGCAATGAGAATCAGTAAAGAGGATGGAAAAGCTGATCTCAACACCCTTGAGTTAGCGGACGTGGGCGGATCGTCGCTTGCGCTTGTTGGCTAAATTTTTACGCTAATTCGAGATTATCGATAATGAAAAATATCCGCACCCCAATAGTAGCCCTAACTGCCGCATGCCTCTTTCTAACCAGCTGTTCAACTTCGGGGGGAATATATGACCCGAAAAATTCAAAGGATGAGTTCTCTCTAAAGAGAACCATTGCCCTTGCTATTGGTGTAGCAGCTGTAGTCGCTGCATCGAAAAATGGGGGCGGTGGGGGTGGATACGTTACGCCGGATTACGCATGGGACTATCAACCCAAGAACGATCAGTGGGTTTGTAGGGATAAAACAAACGGACAATACGCAAAATTGGAAAAATGTAACAGCAAGCCGAAAACTGACACTACATGGCCGGGATAATCAAGAGACGTCAAATTTACTTTGATAAATTAAGCCTGCCAAACAGCATACCCAAGCTCTCGAAGCTTAATCGCCACATCAACCTCAAGATACTTGGCATCTGAGTAGCTCATTGGCTGCTTTAGATCTGCAACCAGTTCTGGCATCAAACGCTCACCGTAGAGTCTTACGTAGGTGCTAGCTTTGATGCCAGCCTTGTGTTTGTCAAAGCGTGCGTCTGGATCTAGTCCTGTCATACCCACGTAGACGCAGGGTGAAGAGCCTTCATACGCTGGGTTGGCTTCTTTAAATCTCTTGTGTTTGAGAACTTGGTCGTCTAAGAGGATGACGTAGACGTGATGGTGTAGTGCGCTCATCGATAAGTTTTTTAGATAATTTAGCTATTCAGCGATGAGTCAAGCAATGGCGAAGGTTAGTTTGTGACCTAGTTTTGCTTTCTGGCAAAAAATAGAATACTCGCTGCAACTTGCATATAAGGTGTAAAGGTTTGCGGTCCACTCGGGGTTGTATTCAAGTTAGCTGCTCCGCAGCAAAGTAATGATTATTGTCCAGACCTTTTTGCTGACCATACCCAGCCATCTAGTCCCTCAAGTCGCAAGCGCCGCTCATCACTTAGCCTCTCACGCCTCTGCCGTTGCTTTGTAACCCAAGCTCCCAACAAATCACCTACATCCGTTGTGAACTTCGAGGGCACTGAATCGCCCCGGGTTTCGAGGAGGCTGTTTGGTTTAAGTTGTTGTGGCCACTGTTGATTGCTCAACCAGTTGCCTGTAGTAGTTAGCCTCTGCTTCTACTGGTGGTATCTTACCAATAGGTTCTAGCAGCCGGGTGTGGTTGTACCAGTGCACCCATTGCAGCGTAGCGAGCTCAACCGATTCGGTCGTCTTCCACGGCCCACGCTTGTGAATCAGCTCTGTTTTGTACAACCCGTTAATGGTCTCTGCCAAGGCGTT
>JGI20153J14295_10003172_pt1 | contig 11172 bp, 9 predicted proteins | sample COG_03_FD_14295 | JGI IMG/M metagenome (IMG submission 14295) | reverse complement strand
ATTATCTTCATCGATGAGATTGATGCGGTGGGTCGTCATCGCGGTGCGGGGATGGGTGGCGGTAACGATGAACGAGAGCAGACCTTGAACCAACTTTTAGTGGAAATGGATGGGTTTGAGGGTAATGAGGGGATCATTGTCATTGCCTCAACGAACCGTCCCGACGTTCTGGATCCAGCGTTGTTGCGGCCAGGTCGGTTTGATCGGCAGGTGGTCGTGCCGCTCCCGGATCTCCGAGGTCGAGAGCAGGTGCTAAAAGTACACATGCGTAAGGTGCCGCTCTCAGAAGATGTGATCGCGATGGATATTGCGCGGGGGACACCGGGCTTCTCCGGAGCCGATTTGGCAAACGTGGTGAATGAGTCGGCACTTTTCGCGGCGCGTCAGGATCAACGCCTGGTTTCGATGCGGCATTTTGAGCAAGCTAAAGACAAGATCATGATGGGCGCTGAGCGTAAAACCATGGTGATGTCGGAGAAAGAGCGGACGAACACCGCCTATCATGAAGCCGGCCATTGTATCGTGGGTCACTTGATGCCTGAGCATGACCCAACCTATAAAGTGTCGATTATTCCGCGCGGTCGCGCTTTGGGTGTGACGATGTTTCTGCCAGAAGAGGACCGTTATTCCATGAGTAAGCGGTCTATTGAGAGCCAGATCTGTGGTTTGTTTGGCGGCCGTATTGCCGAAGAGTTAACCCTGGGTTTTGAAGGTGTTACAACCGGCGCCTCGAATGATATTGAGCGGGCATCCAAAATGGCGCGTTCGATGGTGACGAAATGGGGTTTGTCTGAAAAATTGGGCCCGATGCAGTATGAAGATGATGAAAACGATGGGTTTCTGGGCAGGCCTGGGGGGTCAGCCAGGGCCAATATGTCCGCCGAGACGTCAAGAGTCATTGATGAAGAAATTAAGCAAATTATCGACCATTGTTACGGAACCGCGCGTCAGATTCTGACCGATCACCGCGAGCAACTGGACGCGATGGCCGCGGCGCTTTTGGAGTACGAAACGATCGATAAGAGTCAGATTGATGACATCATGGCAGGTAGGGCGCCAAAGCCACCTGCGAATTGGACGGATGACGCCCCGTCGAGCGGTCCGTCAGATGGACAAGCCGCGCCTTCGTCGGAGGAAACCGGTTCGGATAACTTGGATGCCGCGCCCTCAAGCGCTTAATTCAAATTGAGTGCCAACCCGCTGCAGGGTTTAATCGCTGAAGGACGTCCTCTCGTAATGGGCGTTCTAAATGTGACCCCGGACTCTTTCTTTGATGGCGGGCAATATCAAGCCCTTGATAAGGCCCTCCAGCGGGTCAGGGATATGGTTGAACAGGGCGCTGACCTGATTGACATCGGCGGCGAGTCAACCCGTCCTGGGGCGTCTTCTCCCTCAGAAACCGAAGAAGTTGCACGGGTCCTGCCGGTGCTAGAGGCCATTCAGGCACGTTTTGATATTCCCATCTCGGTTGATACGAGCACCCCCTCCGTAATGGCAGCCGCTGTTAAATTGAAGGTTGCATTGATCAATGATGTTCGAGCCTTTGTTCGACCAGGTGCCCTCGATGCGATTGGCAGCGACGTCATGCTGGCTGTGATGCATATGTTGGGCACGCCTGCAACGATGCAGGATGATCCGCAATACCAAGATGTTGTTCGCGAAGTTGATGCGTTCTTTCTCAGTCGTCTTGCTGCTTTGCAACACGCCGGCATTGAGCGCTCGAGGATCATATTGGATCCAGGTTTCGGGTTTGGCAAAACGCTGGATCAAAACTTCAACCTAGTCCAGTCGCTTGAGGTCTTTCGCCAGCACGGTTGCCCAATTCTGATTGGGCTGTCAAGAAAGCGCAGTATCCAGGCGATGGGACGCGATGTTTTAGCAGGATCGGTCGCCGGTGCATTGGCGGCAGTTGCCAGAGGGGCTAACATGGTGCGAGTCCATGATGTTGAGGCGACGGTCAGTGCGCTTCGAGTCTGGCAGGCGATCAATTGCGCGAAGGAGACAACGCAGGATGCGTAAATATTTTGGAACGGATGGGATTCGGGGCCCGGTGGGAACGCCACCGATTACAGCGGATTTTGTTTTGAAGCTCGGTTGGGCAGCGGGCAAAACCTTTTCGCCTTCGGGTGGCGGCAACATCCTAATTGGGAAAGATACGCGTATATCGGGCTACTTGTTTGAGTCGGCTTTAGAGGCGGGCCTTGCGTCAGCTGGCGTCCATGTCACAATGTTGGGGCCGATGCCAACGCCAGCAGTGGCCTATCTTACTCGGGCCGTCTCTGCCGACGCGGGCATTGTGATCAGTGCGTCCCACAATCCTTTTTCTGATAATGGCATCAAGTTCTTCTCCAGTGAGGGCCGAAAATTACCCGATGAAGTTGAGCTTGAAATTGAACGGCTAATTGATGAGCCGATGACAACGGTTGCCTCTGCGGATCTCGGTAAAGCGGACCGCATGAACGACGCGGTAGGGCGCTATGTTGAGTTTTGTAAGACGACTTTCCCGAAGTCTTTGAATCTAAAGCAGATGAAGCTGGTCGTAGATTGTGCGCACGGCGCAACCTATAAAATCGCGCCGGCGGTTTTTCAAGAGTTGGGCGCGCAGGTGATTGCAATTGGTTGCTCGCCCGATGGTTTGAATATTAACGAGGGTTTTGGCGCAACCAGCCCAGAAGCGCTTGCTGAGCGGGTTGTTCAAGAAGGCGCAGACCTTGGGATAGCGCTAGACGGTGACGGTGATCGTCTGGTCATGGTGGATCACCTAGGCGAGGTCGTCGATGGCGACGAGTTGTTGTTGATCATTGCGCTGCATCAGCAGGCGAAAGGACTTTTAACAGGTGGCGTTGTGGGGACGCTGATGAGTAATTTAGGCCTTGAGGTTGCGTTAAAAGACCGAGGCATTGCCTTTGCACGGGCGCAGGTCGGGGATCGTTATGTTGTTGCTAAGCTTTTACAGGAAGGCTGGCATCTGGGTGGTGAAGGCTCTGGCCATATTCTGTGTCTCGATCAGGCAACAACCGGTGATGGCGTGGTGTCTGCATTGCAGGTGCTCCGCGCAATCACAGATCAAGGTAAGACGCTGGCTGACCTGAAGGGGGCCATGACGAAATTCCCGCAGGTGATGATTAATGTCCCAGCGAACAGCGCAAAGGTGATGGAGAATAACGCGGTTCAATCCGCCGTGCGTGACGTCGACGCTGTGTTGGGCGACAAAGGCCGAGTCCTATTAAGGCCTTCGGGAACCGAGCCGTTGATTCGAGTCATGGTGGAGGGAGAAGATGCGCCTCAAGTGAAGCGGCTTGCGGCGCAATTAGCGGCAGTGGTTGCTGCAAGCGAGGATTGAAACTTAGACAGAGGTTCGTTAACATTCGCCGCCCGCGCCAGGTAGGTCTGCGGATGACGTAACATGGTTTAAGGGGCAATGGCCGAGCAAAAAGGTTAGCCGGTAAAAGAGGTGACCATAGTGGGTCCTTTGGTGGTGGCGAATTGGAAAATGAATGGCTCCGAACAGCTCTTGCGAGCGGTTGTTCAGGAAGTCGGTGGTCTAGCCGAGGCGACTGTGGTTCTGGCGGTACCAGCACCGTACTTGTCCTTAACCAAGGGCTTTGGTAATACGCAAGTTGAATGGGCAGGTCAAAATGTCCACTGGTTAAAATCTGGGGCCTACACGGGTGAAGTGAGTGCCAGTATGTTGGTCGAGATGGGCGTCGGTTGGTGTTTGGTGGGCCATTCTGAGCGTCGGCAACACTTTTCGGAAACCGATGAGTTGGTGCTTGCGAAGACTAAGGCTTGTTTGGAAGTCGGAATTCGCCCTATCGTTTGCGTCGGCGAGAGTTTACAAGAGCGGCAGGCGGGTAAGGCCTTAGAGGTTGTCAGTCGTCAGCTTACAGAGGTATTAAACGGTGTGCCAAGGGCGTTAGCGCCGTTAATTGTGGTGGCCTATGAGCCGGTTTGGGCGATTGGCACGGGCGAAGAAGCCTCGCCAGAGATCGCTCAAGAAGTCCACGAGGCGTTAAAGCGGGCGGCACGGTGTGAAATTGAGGCAGAGCTTAGGGTCTTGTACGGAGGCAGTGTAAACGCGGATAATGCGAACGCGTTGATGAGGATGCCGGATGTTGATGGTGTTTTGGTTGGGGGAGCGTCGTTAGAGGCACTTGGATTCAGGCAACTATGTGCGCAAGTCGCTGGGTCGGTATGACGCTGTGATCCCAAAAGAATTGGTTTAGAGGCGAACGCGGCGGTCTAGTCGTGAGGTTGAGAAGAGCAATGATGGATTTAGATTTATTTGAGCAATTGGTATTAGTGGTCCACGTAATCGCCGCGTTGTCTGTGATTGGCCTGGTACTGATTCAGCAGGGCAAAGGGGCTGACATGGGCTCCGGATTTGGTGGCGGTGCCTCGAACACGGTGTTTGGGAGTGGCGGCGCGGGTAATTTTCTGACGCGACTCACAACCTGGATTGCAATCGCCTTTTTTATAACGAGCTTTGGGTTGGCGTATGTTGCCAAGCAGCGCTCAGAAACGATGAGTAATCAGGGTATTCCTCAAATTCAAGCGATCGAGGTGCCTGCGAGCTCGAACGCGAGGGATCAATCTGAGATACCTGAGTTATAAGCAGTTTAGCCGAAGTGGTGGAATTGGTAGACACGCTAGCTTGAGGGGCTAGTGGGGGAAACCCCGTGGAGGTTCAAGTCCTCTCTTCGGCACCATCTGATTTTTAAGGTAATGTGGAAACACGAAAAGGGCAGTGTTTCCGTAATATAGGTTGACCACTGTAGTGTGTAAACCTATAATAGGCGGCCCTTGTAGTTGCGGGGTGGAGCAGTCTGGTAGCTCGACGGGCTCATAACCCGTAGGTCGCGGGTTCAAATCCTGCCCCCGCTACCACTTTAAGGAAAGCCCCATTTTGGGGCTTTTTGTTTCAAGGCTTCTGGGTTTGTGTCAGAGAGTTGGAATGGACATGTAGCCGTCTTTGGTACGGCAAACGAAGTGGGCAAGTAGGCCCATTTTTTTTAGGGGAAATGGACCATCATGGGTGAGACGGGCTTAAGCAAGTTGATCGAGCCGGTGGTTCAGGAGTTGGGGTGTGAGCTCTGGGGCATTGAAAAATTGCAACAGGGTCGGCAGGTGGTTTTGAAAATTTATATCGAATCTGCCGATGGGATTAACGTTGATGACTGTGCACGTGTCAGCCGCCAGGTGAGCGCGATTTTGGATGTTGAAGATCCAATCCCTGGCGAGTACATGTTGGAGGTGTCATCGCCTGGGGTGGAGCGGCGTTTATTTAAGCCCGAGCACTTCAATGTGTGTAAAGGGGAGAAGGTTCAAATAACCCTGCGCCAGGCGTTTGATGGCCGGCGAAGTTTAAAGGGTTGTTGTGTGGACTTGAAGACGAAGAGGTTGTGATCCGGGTTGATGATGCGCAAGAGATCGTGCTGCCGATGGACAGCATCGAGCGAGCGCGAGTATTGATGTAAGTATAATAGCGAGAGTCTCGCATGAAGATGAGATCGATTCATGAGTAAAGAAATCCTGTTAGTGGTTGAGTCCGTTTCGAACGAGAAGGGCGTTTCAGAAGAAATAATCTTTGATGCGCTGGAAGTTGCACTAGCCACCGCAACCAAGAAGCGCTATTCCGAAGAAGCGGATGTCCGGGTTGCGATTGACCGAGAAACGGGTCTCTATGATTCGTTCAGGCGTTGGACTGTGATGGCGGATGATGAGCTGGTTGAGTTTGAAGACGCGCAGTTAACCATTGAGCAAGCAGGTGAGTTGCAGCCTGGGCTCACTGCGGGCGATATCTATGAGATCGCGATCGATTCCGTTGAATTCGGTCGTATTGCCGCCCAAGCAGCCAAGCAAGTGATCGTTCAAAAGGTCCGTGAGGCCGAGCGGGCCCAAGTAGTTGAAGCCTATCGCCATCGGATTGGGGAGCTACTCAACGGACAAGTCAAGAAAGTGACGCGAGAAGCGGTCATTATAGATCTTGGTAATAATGCAGAGGCGATATTGCCTCGCGAAGAGTGGGTGCCGAGAGAAACTTTCCGAATAGGAGACCGACTCCGAGCGCTGTTAAAGGAGGTTCGTCCAGAAGCGCGTGGGCCGCAATTAGCAATGACCAGAACCTCCGCTGAAGTGTTAACAGAGCTGTTCAAAATAGAAGTACCAGAAGTCGCCGATGGCATCATTGAGATTCTTGGCGCGGCGCGAGATCCTGGATCTCGGGCAAAAATTGCGGTTAAAACCAACGACGGTCGAATTGATCCTGTGGGCGCTTGTGTGGGGATGCGCGGCTCTAGAGTTCAAGCCGTATCGGGTGAACTCGGCAATGAACGAATTGATATCGTGCTTTGGGATGACAACATTGCGCAGCTGGCCATCAATGCGATGGCGCCGGCTGAGGTGGTTTCGATAGTGGTCGATGAAGAGACCCACAGTATGGATATTGCGGTATCTGAAGATAACCTAGCCCAAGCGATTGGACGGGGTGGTCAAAATGTTAAATTAGCCAGTGAATTGACCGGATGGTCGCTCAATATAATGACCGAAGCTGAGGCTGCTGAGAAACAAGAGCAAGAAGCTGGCTCGGTTGTTACCAATTTCATGGAGCAGCTGGATGTTGATGAAGATGTCGCGATCGTTCTACTCGAAGAGGGTTTTACCTCTTTAGAAGAAATAGCCTATGTCCCCATTGATGAAATGGTGGCGATTGAAGGATTTGATATCGACATTGTCGAGGAATTACGGACGCGGGCTAGGAATACCATCACCAATCGTGAGTTGGCTGATGAAGCAAACCGGATTACCCAAGAGCCTGCAGAAGACCTTTTAACGATGGATGGGATGACAACGAAGTTAGCCTATGATCTGGCGGCGATGGGTATTATCACGATGGAAGACCTCGCAGAACAAGCGGTTGATGACATTATAGAAATAGAGTCTATGACCGAAGCGATGGCGGGTGAAATTATTATGACGGCTCGTGCGCCGTGGTTCGAGTAACGAACGCTTAGCACCAGCAACAAGGGGAATAAAGATGGCTGAGACAACGGTAAAACAGCTGGCAGAAGCAGTAGGAACGCCCGTTGACCGTTTGCTACAGCAAATGAAAGACGCGGGCTTGCCTCAAGCCGCTGAAACAGATGTTGTGGCAGAGGCGCAGAAAGAGTCGTTGCTTGCATACCTCAAGCGAAGTCATGGTGAAGAGACAGATGGTCCTAAAAAAATCACGCTTAAACGCCGTACCTTAAGCACGATCAAGGCGGGCGGTAGCGCAGGGCGTGGTCGGACCGTAAACGTTGAGGTTCGTAAGAAGCGAACCTACGTGCGTCGGGAGGATGCTGATGTCACCGCGGAGGTGATCCCTGAGGCGGTCCCCGAGGTCGCAGCAGAGGTTGCGCCGGCGATTGTTGAAGAAGTCGTGGCTGAAACCGTTGAAACCGTTGAGGCAATCGAGACGGTTGAAGTTGAAAGTGAATCTGAAGTTAATGCAGCGCCGAAGGCAATGGATCCTGAAGCGATTCGTCGAGCGGCTTTTATCGCCTCTGAAAAAGAAGCTGAAGCGCGCAAAAATGTTTTAAAAGAACGTGAAGAAAAAGCAGCGGCAGAGGCCGCAGAAAAAGCCAAACAAGCCGAAGTCCTTAAAGCAAAATCGACTAAGCCGGATGCGACAAAAGAATCTGACGATAAGGCGGGTTCTCGTAAAGACAAGCGCGATCGGAAAGAGATTGATATTGATGAGATTCAGCAGAAGAAAGCCAAGCATGGTAATCGTAAAAAGCGTGTAGAAGAGCTTCTCGTCGAAGAAGTCGATGACATCCTGATCGCCCCAGGCGCCGAACTTGAAGATGACTTGACGCCGACTACGCTTGGCTTAACAGGTGTTGGGCGATCTAAGCGTGCCGCGGCACCGAAGGCTGGGCCACGACACAAATTTAACGCACCGACCCAAGATCAAGTCAGAGAAGTCGAAGTGGGTGAGTCCATTAGAATCTCGCAGCTGTCGCAGCGGATGTCGATTAAAGCAAAAGACGTGATCAAGTATTTGATGGGGCTGGGGGTCATGGCGGATATAAATGCCACGATTGATCAAGAAACGGCTATTTTGGTGGTTGAAGAGTTTGGCCACAAAGTAAAATTGTTGGATGCAAATGAGGTTGAAACGTCTTTGTTAGAAGCCCTGGTTTATGATTCTGAAGCCGAAGCACGATCGCCTGTTGTCACCGTAATGGGGCATGTTGATCATGGAAAAACGTCACTCTTAGATTATATTCGAAGTGCTGAAGTTGCGGGCGGCGAAGCCGGCGGCATTACGCAACATATCGGTGCTTATCGCGTTAAGACCAAGCTCGGTGAGATTTGCTTTATTGATACACCTGGACACGCTGCGTTTTCCGCAATGCGTGCTCGGGGCGCAAGTGCAACCGATATCATAATCTTGGTTGTTGCAGCCGATGACGGCGTGATGCCGCAAACCGAAGAAGCCATTAACCATGCCAAGAGTGCAGGTGTGCCTTTGGTGGTTGCGATCAATAAAATGGATAAAGAAGGGGCCGATATCGATCGTGTAAAAAACGAGTTGGCTGCTAAAAATGTGATCCCGGAAGACTGGGGAGGCGACACACAGTTCTTACCAGTTTCAGCGTTAACGGGCGATGGGGTNGATGCGCTGCTCGAGGCCGTNCTTCTGCAAGCNGAATTGCTTGAATTGACGGCTGTGCAAGNAGGTCCAGCGCAGGGTGTTGTGATTGAATCTCGGCTTGATAAAGGAAAAGGCTCTGTTGCCACGTTATTGATTCAAAACGGTACTTTGTCCCGCGGCGATATTGTGGTTGCGGGTGAGAACTTTGGACGCGTTCGCGCCATCACCGATGAGAATGGACAAACGCTGGCATCTGCTGGTCCTGCAACCCCGGTCTCTATTCAGGGTTTGAATGGTACACCTGGGGCGGGTGATCCGTTTACTGTGACGAAAGACGAAAAAGCTGCACGAGAAGTGGCAGAGTTTCGGCGTGAAAAGCTGAAGACTGAACGGCTCGCAACGCCCGTGGTTTCTCTGGACAACTTGTTGGAGAATTTCGGGGCTCAAGCGGTGCAATCACTCAACATTGTTGTGAAAGCCGATGTACGCGGGTCGCTTGAAGCCATTGTCTCGGCACTCCACGACCTTGGAAACGATGAAGTTAAGGTCAATGTCATCTCCTCCGGCGTGGGCGGTATCTCTGAGAATGACGTGAACTATGCATTAACCGCGCAAGCGGTTATTTTCGGCTTTAATGTTCGGGCAGAGTCCTCAGCAAAACGCTTGGTTGATGCAGAAAGCTTGGATCTACGATATTACAAAGTCATTTACGATCTTGTGGATGATGTTAGAGATGCTCTGAGCGGCATGCTGGCGCCAGAGATTCGAGAAGATATTGTGGGGATTGCTGAGGTCAGAGATGTCTTTGACAGCAAGAAGTTCGGTTCAATTGCTGGTTGTATGGTGATCGAAGGCACGGTTCATCGGCGGAAGAAGATTCGCGTGTTGCGTGATCATGTTGTGATCTATGAAGGCGAGCTTGAGAGCCTCAGGCACTTTAAGGATGAAGTCGAGTCCATTCGCAGTGGTACCGAGTGCGGTATTGGCGTGAAAAACTATAACGATGTTCGCGTTAAAGATCAGATCGAAGTGTTTGATACCCGTGAGGTCGCGCGGCAGTTGTAATACTGCCGATAAAACTGAAATGGACGCACATTTTAAGCGAACCGATCGAGTTGCTGAGCAAATCCAAAAGATTTTGGCGGTTTTGATTCATAAAGAGCTGAAAGATCCTCGGCTTGGCATGGTGACAATCAACGATGTTCGAGTCTCCAAAGACCTTGCCTATGCAGAGGTTTTTTTTACGGTGTTTCCCGACGATCATGCTGAAGAAGCCGGACAATTGCTTGGCAATGCCAGTAGTTTTTTGAGGAAGCTCTTAGCAAGGCAGTTGAGCACTCGCATTACACCAAAACTGCGCTTTAGTTATGATGCGAGTTTGGTTCAGGGTGAAAAAATAACCCGAGCATTAATGGCTGACCGCAAGGCTCGACCGCGCCAAGAGGAAGAAGATTTTGGGCCGTAGTCGACGCAAGGGCCGAGTCATAGACGGCATATTGTTGCTGGACAAACCAGCTGGAATAACGTCAAATGGCGCTCTCCAAAGGGTAAAGTACCTCTATGGCGCAGCAAAAGCGGGCCACACCGGTAGTCTAGACCCCATCGCAACGGGCGTCCTCCCAATTTGTTTTGGGGAAGCAACCAAGTTCTCTCAGTTTCTTTTGGATGCCGACAAGGGTTACATCGCGACGATCCAGTTAGGGGTTCGCACCACAACTGGCGATAGCGAGGGTGACATTGTTCATGAACGGAGCGTACCCGAACTAACGGATGAAGCGATCGAATCTTATCTAGACTCGTTTAGAGGTGAGATAGACCAGATCCCTTCCATGTATTCGGCGATAAAATTGAATGGGCAGCCGCTTTACAAGCTAGCCCGGCAAGGAATAGAAGTAGAGCGTAAGTCAAGACGCGTGACCATCATGGCGCTGACGCTGATTGAACGGACACAAGATCAGTGGGTTTTGGATATTTCCTGTACCAAAGGAACCTACGTTCGCTCACTTGCTGAAGATATTGGTGAGTTGATTGGGTGTGGCGCGCATGTTGTTGGGCTAAGACGCAGGCAGGCCGGACCCTTTGCCATTGAAGAAACCTGCACGCTGGAAGTTCTTGAAGATCTAAAGGCAGAAAACGGTGAGCGCGGGTTGGATGAGACCTTGCTACCCGTGTCAGCGGCGGTTGCGGATTATCCGGTGGTTGAAATGACCGCATTAACCGCTAGCTATTTTGTGCAGGGACAACCGGTTCAAATTGCAGGCGTTAAAGATGAAGGATTAGTCTCAGTCTATTCTGAGGCGACGGATGACAAGATTTTTGTCGGTGTCGGGGAGATCCTCGATGATGGCAAGATTGCGCCGCGGCGATTAATCGCGACGTAACAACGATAGGGTATCTGCAAATATGCGTGGATACACCTGTTCAACGAAAGGAGTTGCGATAACGCAACTGCATATTAAGAAAAAGGAGGCCACGTGGCTTTATCAAATGAAGAAAAATCAGGAATCGTAAAAGATTACGGTACATCAGAG